>ERZ779885.2037-NODE-2037-length-19367-cov-3.897577_pt1 | contig 19367 bp, 9 predicted proteins | sample MGYA00511554_ERZ779885 | MGnify/ENA primary metagenome ERZ779885 (study PRJEB29588, sample SAMEA2160998) | human gut metagenome | biome: human gut; feature: human-associated habitat; material: faeces | place: Denmark | collected 2008/2010 ... | reverse complement strand
TTATATTTTTTCGGATTCTATCGAAATTTTCTATGCAATAAAAATAATCCTCCTAAAATCAGAATGATTCCTCCTATGAATGAAAGCTCATCTGTCCGTCCACCTGTCTTTGGAAGATCCAATATAGAATCATTCGTAACATTGTACGTCAGATGATAGAAGTAATAATCATTTCCCTGTTTGATCGCTTTACTTGTATCCACATTCTGTTTATCCACCTCTGCCTGTGACATCGTCATTGGCAGTGTAACGATGATTGGTTCTTTTAACAGATTCTTTCCAACCGCTGTCTTTGTCTCTGTGATCGTATAAGTATCAGGAAGCAGTCCATCAAAAGTGACTTCTCCAGCAGAATCTGTTTTGACCTTCGCTACTTCTGCTCCATCAGATGATGTGATCACAAATTCGATATCTCTTAATGATTTTCCCTTAGAATCTTTCTTGATAAGTTTTACAGATCCTTGGATCATCTGATTCATAAACTTCGCTCCACCTGTCAATTGTGCTTTAGCTGTCGTTCCAGTTGGTCCAATATCGAACGTCACAGTTTCTTTCTCCTGATCGATCGTTGCATTGCTACTGTTGCTCGTAATATTGAGTAATTTGAAATACTTGATCATACCTCCTTCATTACACGTATAAGTGCCATATTCCAGATCATCAAACGTCACAGACAGTTCGATCAGATCTCCCGGATGATCTTTCATCTGTTTTTCAACCTCTGCCTTTGTGAATTTGACTTTCTTCTCATAACTGTGTTTCTTTCCATAGACATCGGTTCCAGTCAGTGTAAATATAAAAGTCGGATCCCCAACATCCATATTCAGATTACCTGGGTCCAATGCTTTTGTGATCGTAATGCTTCCTTTCGGCCCTGTACGGTCATGTGTGTTTGTGATCACTGTAAGATCCTGATCATTTTCATCCGTATCATAGGTTGGTCTGTATCCGATCTCAGATTCTCCCGTGATCAATCCTTCTTCGACTTCTTTCCATGTATAATTGACTTTTTTACCATTGACTTTCACAGGAAGTACCTTACTGGACGCTTTCCAGTTATTCTTCGCACTGAGCATCAATGTTTCTTCCACTTTACCATCAGCCAACAGATTAACTAAGACAGACTTTGGGCGTATGCCATCTTTATTCCCATGATCATTCCATACCTTTTTAACCTTTTTCTTCGTCGTATCTGGTGTATGCGTATTCGTGATCATGATATTCTTCGTTGTTGTACCATCATCATCTATTGTCTCATTTGTCTCATAAGTATCGACATATCCTGTTTTTGCATTACCTGTCAGCTTATCATAGACTTCTTCTTTCACTTCATACTCAAATGGTTCGCCAGCTTTGTCATACTTATCGAGGCAATGATACGTTACATCATCTGACCAGTTATTTGTTTCGTCTAATGTAATAGCATTCTTGTATTTCTCACCATTTCTATATAATTGAGCTTTGATCGATATCGGCCTCAGATCATCTCCATTGTCACCATCTTCCCAAACCTTTTGTACATTGATATCGACATATTCTGGATTTTCATGGAAGTTCGTAAACGAAATTACATACATCGCATCATTCCAGTGTGTACTCGTCAAAGTATAACCTTCGGGAACATCTTCACGAAACTCCCACTTTTCACGATCATCCTTCTTGATATCCGTAAACATTGTCCAGTTATTATCTTTTGTCAGTGTATACACCTTTACTTCTTTTGTTGTCTTATGTGTTGCCTTGATCGTAACAACATCTGGACGGATCTTTGCTGCATTGTCATGATCATCCCATATCTTCTTCAATGCAATATAATCCAGTTTCTGGTTGACTAAAGTATCTGAATCATGCACATATGTTGTTGTATCATTATCCGTATTATTCTCGGCTTTTACATCATGAATAAGATTTTCTTTCGTATCATTGATCACTTTACCCTTAAATGTTAATGTCTTGTCCGATTTCTCATATCCATCTGGTGCGTAGATTTCTTCTACCTCATACATATCACTGTCTGTTCCATCCTTTGCATAGATATCGGTCGGCAATCCAATAAATTCCAGATATTCAAACTGATCATCCTGTGATGTAGTGGTGGCGATCGTATCACCCTTCTTAAAGATATTTTCTCCTTTGCTATTAACGATATCTGTTTTCGCTTTTAAGGCAAATATGGCTCCCGCCAGCTTGTTTCCGTCTTGATCGGTCTTGATCAGATGGATGCCGTATTTTTGCAGAGTATCATTAGATTTGACATGAATACTTGCTTTCTTTGCAACCTTTAAGGCAATATCTTCCTCTTCTGGATCCAGAACCTCTACCGTAGTCTTGATCGTTTTCTCTGGCAGATCTTTATACGATCCTTGGTTGTTAAAACTGATATTGATCTCGTATTTTCCTGATTTTTCTGCATATGTCGGTGTAAATGCCACATCTTTATCCGTCACTTCCACATCTTCTGCTCCATCGTCATCATAAAGGATTCTCCAGCTAAAGTCCTCTGCCTTGAATTTATCACCTTTTAAGAACCTGTTCTTTGGCATGGCAACGATCTTTAACGGATGTTCCTCGATAAACTTATCTTCTTCGATCTTTAATATCTGATCCACGACATATGTTGTCTTAAGAACTGGATTTCCATAGAACATCTGGCTGACATCTTCTACATTGGAGGTGTTGAAAGATGAAAGATCGAGTGTTTTGATGGAATCCATGGCATAAAACATCTGACTCATATCCACGACTGCGGATGTATCAATATTTTTAAAATTGATCTCTGTGAGATTCCTGCAATTTTTAAACATTTTAGATGATATTGCATTCATGTAGATGACCTGTCCGGCTCTTTGACTTGAGATATAACAATCTCCATCATCGTTCCAAAGCACAATACTGCCATCTTTATTCTGAGAAACATCCGTTGTCACAGCTCCTTCTGGTGCACTCTTCCACGTGAAAGTCACAGATTCCGCATCCTTGATCTTCTGGTTCAATTTTTCGCCTTTTTCCAACACATAAATACCTGTACTTACATTATTGTCTTCATTTCCAAACGGATCTTCCTTGTCTGGTACTTTATCATCATCACGAATATCATTGATACTTCCTGCAGTTGTATCCCATGTCAGTTCTACTTCATGTTTTTCCTGATCTTTGATATAGCCTGTCGGAGACTTGATCTCTTTTATGTAATACTTTCCTAAATAGAAGTTAGTTGTTTCTTTTCCATCCATATCCTTTCTTGTAAAATGGATCTCCTTCTCTTTTGTCGTTGTCTTTTGATCGATCAGTTCATCCTTCTTCCAGACGAGCGTTCCGTCATCTTTCTTGATATTCTCATCCGCATACAGCCCATAGACTGCTCCTGCGATCTGATCGTTGTCATAGATAAAACTCTGAGAATCCTTGTCATAATCTGTTAAGATATCTCCCGTCTTACTGAACGTAATTTCTCCATAGACTGGCGTATCCATCTGTTCAAACCTGCAGCTTCCATTTCCAGCATTATCGTACGTGATCTTGATGCTTGTGGATTCCCCGCTTAACTCAAAAGATTTTTCTTCTGCGTCATCCATGTTGTAGCCTGTTGGCGCAGCAGTTTCCTTAATCGTATATTTTCCATATGGAAGATAGCACTCTGCAGTTCCATCTCCACTCGTTCCTGTAGTCAAAGTTGCCACAATATCCTGATCTTCATCATAGATTTCATAGACTGCATCATTTAACAGCTTCTTTGTCTCTGATGAACGTTTGACTAGTTCGATCCTGATCTTATTTTCATCATCTTTATACGGACCAAACGTGACTGTCTTATGGACATCAGACTTGATTAAAACCACATCTTCATCTTCCATCATTTCATGCTTTGGATCACCCTTGATCTGATGCAATGTATAAACACCGATCGCTAACGAGATTGAAGTTGCTTCTCCTTTTTCATCAGTTATCAGAGTATCGACCACTTCTCCATGCGGATCAATGATCTGAAATTCTGCCCCAGATTCCGGTACATACTTATCTTTATTTACGGACATTTGCTTTTTGATCGAAATCTTTGCGGATTTTGTATAATCGTCTTTTAAAACGAATTCATACACTTTGACTTCATCCTCGATCGATGCTTTCATTTCTGTGGAATACTGCGGTAGCGCAAGGTCATAGCCTTCGACACCTCTGGTCTGCACGACTATAAACCCTGTCTTCTTTACGAAATCTTTTAGGAGCATCGCTGCCTTTCCTTCGGAATCTGTGACTAATGTTCCAAGAATCGCATCTCTATTATCTTTTTTCAGTTTTTCAATGTAATGGAGCCTGTCCTGTGACGTTGCCAATGTCTGATCCTTGAAATCTTTCACCATAGATTCATCCAGTACAACAAACTCAGCCCCTGGTTCTGGTTTAGACTTTCCATTCTTGACCATCGTTTTTCTGACCCGGATCTTGTCTCCATTATAATAATTATCCAGCTCAAATTTTTTAAATTTCTTATCGCCGTCTTTGATCGTTACATCAAAATCATCAGCGATCTTATAATTATCACTTCCTTTTGTCTGATGAACCGTGTAGATGCCAGGATCTAACTTTCCAGATTGAGCTGCACCATTTTCATCCGTGATCAATGTTTCTATGACTTTCTTTGTCGACTGATCGATAATCTGGAATTCTGCCTTATATTCTTCTTTTTTTGTATAAGTTCCAGTTTCCTTATCACTGATCCTTGTAACCTTTGTCAACATAATCCCTGCATGCTGCTTTGGATCGTTTGATTCAACCTTATAGATCATTTTAGATCCATCAATGCTTACCCATTTGTCCGGTACCATATCATATCCATCGGGCGTTTTCGTCTGATGAATACGGTAAGCTCCATAAGGAAGTAAATCTGTTTCTGCGATCCCTTTGTCATTCGTTGTGATCGTCTGTTTTAAGTTATTCTTGGAATCATAAACCTCAAAAACTGCCTGTGCTTCTGGAACATTTTCCTCGCCAAACGTCTTTACAACTTGTATTATTCCTTCATATTGCTGTTCCTTCAGATACTGGGATGTATTTTTATTGACCGTGACTGATATATCATTACTAGATAACTTATATCCCAACGGAGCATACTTCTCATGTAAACGGTAATATCCCGGATACAGATCTGTCACTTTTGCATAACCATCCGCATCAGTTACCATCTGTGTCACAAGTGTTCCTGCTTTATAGACAACACTCTTGTTATCGGAGCCTGTGATATCATGGTCAGCATATAGCTCATAGACAGCATTCTGCAAGTTTGCTTCAACTCCTAGATCCCCTCGTTTATTCTTTACAGTTCCCTGTTTAAAGATCTCCAGATCACTCTTTTGAAATTCATTGGTATAGTTAAATGTGAATGATCTGACTCCACCCTGTTCCACTTTGCTCTGATCTGTCTGATCTGGGATCAGGTGTCCGAATGGGGATTTTGTTTCCCTGACCATCCAAGTGTGGACCGAGGCACTCTTTAAGGCTGAAATCTTCTGCTCTGCAAGTTTTTGTGCTTCCTGCATTGCCACAGCATATGCTTTTGCCGAAGAATCGTACCAGCCATTATCTGTCGCTTCTTTTTGCTGACTTTTTGAAAGATCGTTCCAATTCTTTACATAAGTCTTTTTCGTTGATGTCACACTATAACTTACCGTTCTTTGAACAGTATAAGAAGCTTCTCCATTGTCATCGGTTGTTACACTTCCTTGATAATTCCCATCCATATAGATCTGAAATACTGCTCCAGAAAGCCCTGCTCTTGTTTCCGTATCTTTCTTTTTGATCTTGATCCTTACATTATCTGGGCTGGTTCCTGACTTTGTTGCACTCGTTTTCGCTTTTTCAATATCTGGAGGTGTATGACGAAATCCGAACAAAACCTGATGGGAATCCAGTTTCTTCTTTTTCACACATTTCTTCACTGTATAATAATAGATCGTTCCTTCTGGATCCTGATCACTGATCATTTTACAGAACTTTTTTGCATCTTTCTGCGAATAACCCCTGTCCACATTTTTTCCTGCCTGATAAACGGTATTTTGCTTATTCGCTCCATGTCCACATGCCCAGATGTATGCCTGACACAATGACAGATCTTTTGTATTCTTGCCGCTTGACCTGAAATACCAGTTTAATGCTTTTGCAATTCCCTTTTTTTCATAAGTTGCTGCATTGATCGTCTTGTATTTTAAGGTATCTCCAGAACACATGGTCTTTCCAGAGTTTAAGCAAAACACTCTGTGTCCGTCAGCTGTCATACTCCACAGACCTTCTGATGCAGGACGATCGATCTCTGAAATCTTATTATTTGATAATGCCTGGCTCATCACCAGTTTGGCTTCTCCTGTGAAAGCCTTGACGTCTCTATTCTTCAGGAACAGTGATTCTCCTGAACCACTCAGATACATTGTCATGATCATCAGGAGGGTAAGAATACTTACCGATATCTTTTTACAGATCGTCTTCATTTGTTTCAAACTTTCTTCCTCCTTTTTTACTTGTAACGGTTTGTGAAATATCCTGGCTGTCCTTCCTTGTCGATCCTTCCATATTCAGAATCTACGTGGTCTCTCGAAAATCCAGTTCCATTCTGCCCTTCCAGTTCGATCGAGCCATTAAACATGCCGTCATCATGAATAATGTTGTGTGTGTCGAATGATCCATCTGTTTTCTTCCAGACAGCATACAATTCACAAGTCTGTCCAGCATCGTAGAGAGTATTGACTGCCTGTCTGTCGGTATATTTTGCTTTGATCGCATTCGGATCTTCACTCCACCCAAGGAAGGTATATCCCGGCCGTTCAAATGTATTTGCTGGCAGGATATCATCCTGTCCATATTTTAATTCCACAGTCTTTTTGCTGCCTGATGCACCATTTCCATCAAATGTTACTTCATAAGAGTTCTTGGACCAGACAGCATAAAGTGTCATACCCTCCGTGTTACTCCATGTGATCGTCTCTCCTGGAGAATACCGTGCTCTCACCGCATGTTTATCTGTATTCCATCCAACAAAGGCATAGCCTTTTTTCGTGTATCCATTCTCAGCAAAGCTGTAATTTTGATCGTACGTGGCTGTCCCATCATTCACATATCCAGAATCTTCTCCATTTCCATCATAGTTTACAGTGTATGTATTCGCTGTCCACTGGGCTGTCTCTGTATAATTACCACATACCAGCCAGCCTGTATTGGACATCCATTTTGTTCCTTCATCCAGCCATCCTTCCAAGGTATAACCTCTTCTTGATACCGTTGGAAACGAAAAATAATCTCCATCCGTAAAATTCCATGTTACATCTGCACCATCTCCACCATTTCCGTTGTAATAAATGCTGCGGCTTGGCTTTTCCAGATTCAGATTTATAGAACACCAGTCATAAGTTTTCCATCCATCTCTGTCAGCGGAAGCCACTCCGACCAATCCAGTACTGACATGGATATTTACTGATTTCCAATGTTCTTGAGTATCATGATAGGAATTTTCCCAAAATCCATCATTTCCTCCGCAATAAAGCGTTATATCCTTGCTCGGATCTGAAAATACTGGTTTATCCACCGTTACCCATTCCCAGGATCGATGCTGTTCATGGGCCGGTAACAGATACCAGACTTTGATCGTTAAAAGTGTATAGTTGTTGTTACTGTTCTTCTCTGAATATATCGTCTGTTTATTCACTGTAAGCTTATAATCTCCGCCTCCACCGGAATACGTCGTTACCGTATATGGATGTCTGGAATTATTAAATGTCCCACCGCTGACATTTTTATTTTTTTCATATTCATCACTATGAATATACATTGTCAGACTATCGCTTTTCCCATTTGGTCCATTGATGTTCACTGTTAAATGTCCATCTTTAAAATGTTTGTTTCCTCCTGTATTATATGATTGATAAGCATGTGCCTTCTTCATCTGATACCATGCCAGAACGGAAACAAATGAAACCATGACCACTAATACCACTATGATCTTTCGTTTTCTTTCCAGGATCTTTTTTGCATTCTTCATCACATCCTCCTCTCCATCTATTTTTATCTATCTTCCTTTTGTTTCCTGATCTTCTGTCCATGATTTCTCATACAGTACACCACATACCGGTATCTTCCATGTCCTCGGTACGGATGACAGGTTAAAAGTGTGACCATATCTTTCTCTTTTTGAATCAGAATCTTGTCCATATCATATGGATCGATCACTTTAATCTTTGTAACCCGATAATCCAGTCTTTCCCATGGATTTCTAATGATCACCTGATCGCCTGTTTTTAACTGTTCGATGTCCCGAAAATACGGAATTCCCCGATATCCCCTATGTGCAGCGATCACGCAGTTGCTGTCTTTTTGTCCTACTGGCAGGGATGTCTGTCCCATGATCGCTGCTCCTTTTCTCATATTTTCCATCGTCGCTCCCAGATATAATGGAAGTTTCTGTTTCATCTTCGGTATCTTAATGTAACCGAAGGTATTTTTTTCGTTTCTTAAGACGATCGGTGCACTGCGGTAACTGAATACATCCTTTAGTCCTGCTTGTTTTTCTTTGAATATCTTCCTGTTATAGCGGACTGCTTTTTGATACAGTAGATCATCCTGTTTTCTTTTGCTTCTCCTCTGCGTCAGTTCTTTCACCGTCTGATCGGACTGTTTTTGTTTCAGATATGATATGATCTCCGGATAAAGCAGTAACGTGATCCCTATCACCAGAAAAAAGATTCCAACAATATTTATGATCTTTTGTTTCACCCATATCTCCTTTCTCCGCTTTTTCTTTTCATCTTTTCATATACTTTTCTGGCTGCGATCAATACACAAATGATCAATAGTCCTGCAAAGATGGCCCGTTTGTAAACTTCCATCCATTGCGAATGATGGTTTCTTGCTCTTATCTCTTCCTCTTTTGCATGATAAGCTGTGCGAACTCCTCGGACTAATAAACGCTTGTCATTGACTCCATAGGGTGTGCAAGTAACCAATGTTACATGATCTTTTCCTTCCATGATCTGAAGTTCCTTTGTATCTTGTGGTTCCACGACTGTGATCTGATCCACAAGGTAAGCAAGCTTTTTATCCAATACATGTATAAAAAAGAAATCTCCCTTTTTCATCTCTGTCAGATCTGTAAAGATTTTTGCAGAACTAAGCCCAGTATGTCCAGTCAACACCGCATGGGTATCTTTTCCTCCAATCGGAAAGGAAGATGTAGCCAGATGTCCGATCCCATGTTCCAAAACTGTCCCACTTGTCCCATGATAGATCGGCAGATTGACTGAAATACAAGGAATCTTTAAATATCCCATGATCGATGATCCATCAATATTTAATATTCTGTTATAATGAACCGTCTCTCCATCTAAGCGTTTTTCCTTAAACGGATCAGTCAACTGTACTGAAGATCGCATCAATTCCCCATTATACTGTTTTGCTTCATCCATTACTTTTTTTATGATCGCCTGATCCATTCCGGCTGCCTTTTCCTGATAACTTTCCACCGTCGAACCTGCACTCTTTTCAAACAGATAGTTGCTTGTAAATGGATAAAACAACAGCAAAAAACCTGTCAGAACGATCAGAATCGGTATGATCTTTTGTTTCATTTTATCTTTGTGATCGTCTTCTGTTTTTGTTCAAGATCAAGATCCCACATCCAGCAACAACAACCCCTGCAATGATCAGAAGATAGTTTCCTGCCCCACCTGTCATTGGCAGCATGAACTGCTTCTGATTTGTGATCTGCATATTGATATATGCATTTCCAGAATCATCGTGTTTTGTCATCGTTGCCTTTATCTCATCCACAGTCGCACTCGCTGCTGTAGTCTGAACCGTCACATCATTCTTTAATACCGCACCATTAGGAACTCCATCATTTGCTGTGGAATCTGCATCAGACTTACTCTGGATCCCTGTGATGTTTGCTTCGGTTGGTGTGATATCTGCTTTTGTCTCTTTGACCTTAACGATCACTTCTTTCTTTAACAGGGAGTATCCTGCATCGGAGTGTGTTTCTGTAAATCCATATTCATCTCCTTCGATCCCATTGATCACAAGTTTTCCATCAGAAGACGGACTAAACTGAGTCGCATCAGCTTCTTTTGCAGACTTTCCTGTTACCTGATAAACACCTGCTCTATCTGCTCTTGCTACCAGATAGTAATTATCTGTCTTATTTTTTACAACGAATTTAACCTTTGTTGCATCTCCCTTGCTGTCAGAAAATTTCTTTGTCAGATCATATCCGTAAGAGTATACGATACATTTGTCTTTTAAAATATCATAATAATTCGTATTTGTTCTCTTCCACATAAGGGATACATCGTTTGGATTTCCTTTATCACCAAGAATAACGCTGTCATCTGTATTCACCTTAGCTGTATAATATACAACGATATATTTATCAGAATATTTCTTATTCAACTCATTAAGTCCTGCTTTTGTCATCTCAATCTTCATTGCAGGATCGTCTCCAGATTTTCCGTATGTTGCTGCAAACTTTGGATCCGTGTCGGAACTCTTCCATACAGCCAATGCTCCACTCTTTTCAACATTATTCACATTTGTTCTGTCCGCTGCATCCTTAGTTTCATAGATTGCGATCACGGCATCTTTCCCATATGTCATTCCTTTTGCCATCGTATCGTTAAATGTATAAGTTGACAGGTAGGTTGTTGATGATGTGATATGTGGCAATTTGGAAATGAACTGATAATCCAGTCTTTCTGCTTTAGATGCTGTCACGGTACTCTGATATTTATATTCATTTCTTGCAGAAGTAAAATCTGCCAGTCTGTCTGTATTGGCAGTTGTTACATTGTCCTGATCTGGATTATTGCGTACTCTTTTGTCAAGTGTTGGATTTCCAGTTTCATTCTTTGGATAACAGATCACATCATAGAACCAGTCATCTCCCTTAGAATCCGTGGATGGCAACTGTACAAACCATGGATTTATTGTGTAAGTTACATTTTCTGGTGCCTTTGTCTCAACGATCAGGTAAAGACCCAGTGGCAATTTGTCTTTACTTGTCACACCATTAGCATTAGTCTCATCCATGGCTGTCCCATTCTTTCCCATGTAATCTTCTAATTTGTCTTTCGTTACCGTATTATCTTCTAATGCCTTGGCAAGTTTCTCATTGATCTGCTGGCTTGTAAAATATGTCTTACTTCCTTCTGTTTTAGCTGCATCAGAAGATGTCAAACCCAAAATCTGCTGTATTGTGGTTGGAAGTTCATAGATCATCTGAATCTTTCCATTCTCACTCTGCTGTTCAACATCTCCAACTCGCAGGTAACTAAATTCCGCACCTTTGATCGCATATTTTTCCAAGGCTGCTTCCGCAGCAGCGTCCTGTTTTCCTGTTGGTGTAAACTGACTGGTGTTAACACCGGCCTGTTTTGCTGCTGTCATGTCATATTTGTGGATCGTTATAGATCCGGTTTTGCTTGTATCGACCACATCTGTTGATGCCGCTTTGATATTAACGATAGGTGCAAGCATCATTGCTGCAGATAATACAGCAATCATTATTTTTTTGATCATATTTTGAATCTTCATTTTTCTTTCCTCCTATTTTTTAGAATAGAAAAAGCACAGAAATCATTGATCATACTCAATGATTCTGTGCTTTCCTTTATGTAATATATACTATTTTATTTATCTGTTAAATTAGTTTTGTCAGGTGCAATCATGATCGTATTCCAAAAAGAATCTTTGACTGCCTCTGCCTGAATCTCATCTACTACTGTGTCAAGATCGACATCACTTGTTAACTTCTTGCTCTCATCCATTACGGAAACTTTATCGTTGATTCCTAAGGATGTGATCGTAACAAACTGTTCTTCACTAACTAGTGTTCCTTTCTTTAGTGGAACCGCTAACTGATAATTCTTCTGCAATACTGACTTGATCTCATTATACATTGCTTTAAATTCTTTGCTTCTGTATTTCTTCTCAGCTTTCAGCTGCTTTGCCTTCTTATCAGCCTTCGCAGATATCTTTTGATCAGAATAAATCTCCCAGCATGGACCTCCTGCTGATGCTGACTTCGTCTGTGCGATCACTTCTTTTAGTGGATATTTGTACTGTGTACGCTGTCTGCTTCCAACATCTGCAACCGTTACCTGATCATTATCATCGATTGCAACCAATACGATAAAATGACCTTTCTTCGTAAAATATCCTGGCCCCATCAGTGCTACTACTGGATGCTTCTTCTTCAATGCATCTCTAACCTTGCTGACATCACTTCCAAGTCCATGACATTCCAGTTTATACTGTTGTGCCAGTGCTGGGACCATCTCATGACTTGCTCCAGCACTACTGTAATAGCCATTCTTATATGCCCATACTGTTGTATCAACTGGAGTTACCCATTTATTCGTCAGCGAACTGATACAAACTGCCATAGCGCTTGGTCCGCATCCACTGCTTTTGATCTGATATCCATTGTCATTCCATGCTGCATCTGCCTGATTAAAGTAAATAAATCCCTGTATCGTCTCTTTCTTATCTTTCATCTCAAGACTATGATCATTATATACTTTTGGAATGATAGATTTTTTATCTTTCTTGTCTTTTTTCTTATCTTTTTTATCTTTCTTCTTATCTTGATCAGACTTTGTCTTTTGTTTCTTTGTATGCGTTACCGCTGTATGTTTCTTTGTATGTGTTGTTGCTGTATGTTTCTTTGTATGTGTTGCTGCAGCCGTTGTATGCGTATGCGTTGTTGCTTCCGTTGTCGGCTTTGCCTGAGTCGTCTGTGTTGTTGTCTCTGTCGTTGCTTCACTTTCTGTCGTCTGGGCAGAAGAATCTGTCTTGGTCTCAGTCTGTTCACTGCTTATTTGCTCTCTTGTGACTGGCTGATCTGCTCTGACCACAGACACTGATCCAAGCATCAAAAACGTATACAGAGCTACTACAGCTGCTGTTTTACGTGTTTTTCTCATCTTTCATTGTTCCCCCTAACTATTTAAACATACTTATTATACCACTTTGGATACCCTCGTCAATAAAAATGAATGGTCATGATCCATGTTCACATTTTTTTCACATCTTATGCTTCAAAGACTAATTTTTCAATTGCATATGCAACACCATCTTCATTATTTGTCTTTGTCACAAAGTCTGCTATCTCTTTCAGATCAGGTTGTCCATTTTCCATAACAACACCGGTTCCTACAGCTTTGATCATCATCGTATCATTTCCTGCATCTCCACATGCCATCACTTCATCCATAGATAGTCCAATTTGCTCTGCCAGATGTAAAAGTCCATCTCCTTTATCACATCCAATCTGATTTATTTCAATGTTATTTCCCAGAGAACTTGATACACTCGCAATATTTTTCTCGATTAATTCTTGTCTTGCAGTTTCCCGCTCTTCCATATCATCAAAAAATACATTGATCTTCTCAATTCCCAGCGGACGCTCTTCAATGTACTTTCGCAGATCATCCAGTGGCAGTCTTGTATCTCTCACAAGTTTTAATACATGATCTGATACACCATACTCTGCAAGATGGTCAAAATAGCATCGTTCCATATACCCTTGCCCATTCTGATAAATATCACGTGTACAATGATATTTTTCCAAAATATCAAACAACGAAAATACCGTTTCTTTTGGTAGATGATTTGTATATATGATCTTATCTTCTTTCTGATCATAAACAGTTGCCCCGTTACAGCAAACAGCATATCGAACGCCTGGAATATCTCTTAAAAATTCTGGAATTGCTTTAAAAATACGTCCTGTTGCTGGAACTATATAAACACCCCTTCTGATCGCTTCTTTTAGAACTTCTTCTGTGTGTTTTGAAATCTGTTTCTCGCTGTCTAAGAGTGTATTATCTAAATCCATCGCTACTAATTTTATCTTACTCATGCTATTCCTCCACAAAAAAATAATTTTGAATGTTGATCTGAAGACTTTTATATCCCTGATACTCATTGATTACTGGATAATATGTACATGTGATATACTTTGATGTTCCCATTTTCTCTCGAAATTCATCTTCATCCTCAAAAATCATGCCATCAATCCTAGTTCCCTGACTACTCTTTAATGCTAATTTTATCACATTTTTATTTTTTCCAAAAACATTCACACGTTCCACTTTTAACTTTCTGTGTGCAAATAATGGTTTTTTATTTTCTTTTCCAAATGGCTCTAAAACAGATAACTGATGGATCAGATCCATGGTAATATAATCAACTGGCATATCAATATCAATCTGTACCTTCTTTGCAAAATCTTTTTTCTCAAGGGTACAGTTCTCATTGATCTTTTTGCGGAATTCCTGTAATTTTTCTTTTTCCAAAGAACATCCTGCGGCCATTGGATGTCCCCCAAACTTTGTGAACACCTCTTTGACTTTCATCATCTCTTCAAACATGGAATATCCTTCGATGGAACGTCCAGAACCTTTGATTCCTTCTTTTGCATCTGTTAAGACAAATGCTGGATGATTTAAGCGGTCCTTGATCCTTCCTGCTATGATACCTGCAATACTTTCATGACATTCTGGAAGATATAATACAAGCACTTTATCTCCTTTTGCTTCATATTCGAACGCCTGTCCCAGTGCCTCTTTTACACCATTTTCTGTCATGGTTTTCCGAAGATCATTCAGTTCTTTTAATTCTTCTGCTGTCTGTTTTGCCTTCTCTTCATCTTCTTCCAGAAATAGATTCAATGCTTTTTCGGCAGATTCCAAACGTCCGCTCGCATTGATACATGGTCCAACAATAAATCCTAGTGCATAAGACTGTATCTGTTTATCCATCAGATCATGCACATTCAGCAATGCTTTCAACCCGATATTTTGTGTATCTTTGATTCGGCGTAATCCTTCTTTGACAAAGATTCTGTTTTCTCCTGTCAGATCTACCACATCACAAACAGTCGCGATCGCAAGCATGGATAACAACTCTTCCAATTGGCTTTCATCTTCTTCCATTGCCTGATAAAATGCCCTCATAAACTGAAAAGCCACTCCTGCTCCACAAAGTAACGGATACGGATAATTGCATGCTTCTTGCTTTGGATTGATCACTACATCTGCTGGTGGAAGAACCTCTTTTCTCATTCCTGCTTCATCGGTATCAAATGGCACATCATGATGATCCGTAATGATCATTGTCAGTCCATGTTCTTTGCCGTATGCAACTGCATCTGCTGCTGCAATCCCATTATCACAGGTAAGGATCGTATCAATCTGGTCTTCCACTGCTTTTTCAATGATATTTTCATTAATTCCATAGCCGTCTTTCATGCGGTCTGGAATCTGAAAATCAATCTTTCCACCAAGATCATGAATCGCTTTCCACAAAATGTAATTTGAGACAACTCCATCTACATCATAATCTGAAATAATACGGATCGTTTTCCCTTCTTGTACCTTTTGCTTCAAAATCTCAACTCCTTCTTTGACGCCTTTCATCAAAAAAGGATCTGAAATATCTGAAAGTTCTCCATACAGATACTGCTGTATTTGTTCATCCCCAACCACATCCCTGTTGCGGATCAGCCGTGCGATCACTGGATCTATGTTAAACTTTTCTCCAATCTGATTAAAATTAGCCTTTTTCTTATACAGATACCACTGTTCCATCATCTTACTCCATTTTTCATAAAAAAGAGCATCCAGTATTTACTGAATACTCTTTTTGAATGTTTTATTTTCTTTTCTTTTTCTTCTTTTTCTTGCGGTTTGGATTTGCTGTGATCTTCTCTGGCTGTGCTTGACTGGCTGCCTGATTTTCTTTGATCACATCTGATCCAATTCGCGTCTTCATCATATACCAAAGTGGTCCAGTTAAAAATACAGAAGAGAACGCTCCTCCGATCACACCCACCATCAATGCTAATGCAAATTCTCTTAAGGAGGATACTCCGCAGATGAATAACGCTAACACCATAACAAATGTTGTCAAACTTGTATTGATCGTACGAACCAATGTACTTGAAATACTCTGATTCACAAGTGCTTTGATATCATCTCTTGTCCGGATCGTCTGAAGTTTCAGATTCTCACGGATACGGTCAAAGATAACGATCGTTGAGTTGATAGAATATCCAATGATCGTTAACATACATGCGATAAATGTTCCACCAACAGATAATCTTCCAACAGAATATGCTGCAAATACGACCAATACGTCATTGATCAATGCGATGATCGCACTGGATCCAAACTTCACGTCTTTGAATCGGATTGCAATGTAGATCAGCATACAGATTGCTGAGATCACAACGGAAATAAATGCATCTCTTTGCATTTCATTACTGATCGTTGAACTGATATTCTCTGTTGTTACAGATTTTACTTTATAATCTTTCTTTAATGTATTTTCGATCTGTTTTCTCTGACTCAGATTCAATTCTACACTTTTTACAACCATCTGATTGTTTGCTTTTACTTTCTGACTCTGAACAGAGGTTGACTTGCTGACTTTCTCGTAAGCTTTCACAACCTGTTTTTCCAGAGAATCATTGACTTTCTGGTCATCCTTGAATGTGATCGTAGATGCTGTACCACCTGAAAATTCCAGATCATAATTCAAGATTGATCCAATCTTGCTTCGATTCATTGGAAGTGCAGCAAGTCCGATCAAAATGATCACACCTGCAACTGCAACGTATTTCTTACCTGTACGGACAAAATCTCTTGTTTTGATCGTTCTTGGTTTTCCATACCATTTCTTGTCGTGAAGTCCAAAATGATATGCCGCATATACAAGGAATCGGCTGATTACAAGTGCTGTAAACATAGAGATCAATACACTCATTCCAAGTGTCTGAGCAAATCCTTTGACCGTTCCTGATCCTTTAAACCATAAAACTAATACTGCGATCAATGTTGTAACGTTACCATCGATGATCGCTGATGCTGCCTTTCCGAATCCAGATTTGATCGCTGCTCCTGTACTCTTTCCTGCCCCGATCTCTTCCTGAATTCTGGCATAAATGATAACGTTTGCATCAACTGCCATACCGATACCGAGGATGATACCTGCAAGTCCCGGCAATGTCAGTGTCGCATTAAATCCATTCAGTGCTAATAACATCATCAGCATATAGATCGCAAGTGCCACACACGCAATCACACCAGGCACTGCATAAAATGCGATCATGATCAAGCATACCAGTACAAATCCGATGACTCCTGCTTTGACCGTTGTCTGGATCGCATTCACTCCTAATTTCGCAGATACTACGTTAGAGCGTAATTCGTTTAATTTCACTGGTAAGGAACCGATTCGAATTGATGAAGCTAAATTCTCTGCTGCTTCATAACTTTCCATACCATCGATCGTACATTCTCCTTTTGTGATCGCTTCCTGTACATTTGGGGCACTGATCACCTGATTATCATAGATAATATAAATTGGTTTTCCAATATTGGCTTTTGTAGCTTTCGCAAATGCCTTTGTTCCCTTAGCATCAAATTCAAGTGCAACTAAATATTCTTTCTTACCAGTTGTCTGATTCTGATTAGTTACAGCTTTGGCTTTCTTAACATTTTGACCTGTCAATACAGTATCTAATGTTGTCTGAGTCGTTGTTTTTCCATTCTTCTTTACTTTTACCTGTTTCTGGACAGCAAAAGAAAGTGTTCCTGGTTTACCAAGCTCATCTAAAATCTTGTTTGCATCTGTCACTCCAGGAATCTCGATATTGATACGATCTTTTCCTTCCTGATAAACTTCTGCTTCTGTACTGTACCCTTCTACACGCTTCTGAAGTTTGTATACAGTATCTTTCATATCACTATCAGATACATTCTTGCCATCTACTTCATATGTAATACTAACTCCACCTGCAAGGTCTAATCCAAGTTCGATATTGCTTGCTCGACCGATCTTCTTCTTTGTAATTCCCTTGGTTGTGATAAATGCTCCAAATACACACAAAGCGATCAGTAAAATAAGCCCTGCAATATACTTGCCACTGCTATTACGCTTCTTCATTCTCCGTCTCCCCTTCTAATGCCAATGCTGCCTTTACCATTAATGCACATTCTACCCTCTTGCGCTCTAATTTACATCCGATCTCATAAGTTCCATCGATCGTACCGTTAAAGTTATAAGAGTTTGCACTGCATCCACCACTGCAATAGAATCTTGCAAAACATTTTTTACATTCTTCTTTGGAGTATACATTACATGCCTTGAATTCTTTGACGATCTCATCTTTCTTGACTCCTTCGTAAACATTACCCATTAAGAAGTCTTCTTCTCCTACAAACTGATGGCATGGATATAAATCTCCCCATGGAGTCACTGCAAGATATTCTGTTCCTGAACCACATCCGGATAAACGTTTTGCAACACATGGCCCTCCTGTTAAGTCGATCATAAAGTGGAAGAAGGTAAATCCTTTTCCTTCCTTCTCTCTTTTGATCATCTCTTTTGCAAGAAGATCATATTCATCCATCAGAATTGGAAGATCCTCTTCTGTGATCGCATAATCTGCTGTATCTGGTGCCACAACAGGTTCTACAGAAATCTGTTCGAATCCTGCATCTGCTAAATGCATAACGTCTTTTGAGAAATCTAAGTTATGATGTGTAAAAGTTCCTCTTACATAATATTTCTGCTGGTTTCTGCTATCTGCAAATTTCTTGAATTTGTCGATAATAAAATCATAGCTTCCTTTTCCATTACGGAATGGTCTCATGTAATCGTGAACTTCTTTTCTTCCATCCACACTTAATACAACGTTATCCATCTCTTTATTGGCAAATTCCATGATATCATCGTTTAGTAATACACCATTTGTTGTCAATGTAAAACGGAACTTCTTATCATGTGTTTCTTCCAAAGAACGTCCATATGCAACGATCTCTTTCACTACATCAAAGTTCATCAAAGGCTCTCCACCAAAGAAATCAACTTCCAGATTTCTACGGTTTCCTGAATTCTCTACAAGAAAATCTAATGCTTTCTTACCAACTTCAGCACTCATTAATGCACGTCTTCCCTTGTATTCTCCTTCTTCTGCGAAACAGTATCGGCAGGCAAGGTTACAATCATGTGCAATATGAAGACAGAGTGCCTTTACAACAGGTGCACGGTTTTTCACCTGTTCAAGAACTCTTTCGTATTCGTCCTCTGTATAAAGCATACCTGCGTCCTTAAGCTCCTTGAGCTCTTCAACAGCCTCGTCAATCTGTTCTCTGCTGTATTTATCCGCAAACTTTTCTGCTAACTCATCAGCGCTCATTTCCGGATATAAATCAGCTATATCATAAGCTACATCGTCAACTGCATGGACAGCTCCGCTGTAAATATCCATAAGCACGTTAATACCGTTCATGGAAAACTTGTGCAGCATAATTTTTCTTCCTTTCTAC
>ERZ779885.2033-NODE-2033-length-19376-cov-6.651105_pt1 | contig 19376 bp, 28 predicted proteins | sample MGYA00511554_ERZ779885 | MGnify/ENA primary metagenome ERZ779885 (study PRJEB29588, sample SAMEA2160998) | human gut metagenome | biome: human gut; feature: human-associated habitat; material: faeces | place: Denmark | collected 2008/2010 ... | reverse complement strand
CGCGGCAGGCACTGCCATGCCGGTACAGAAGGTCATCACGCATACCAGCAGGGCGTATAATTTTGTACTCACATTTTTCTCCTCCTATTCTTCCTTTCATTTTAGGCATTTCCGTAGTGACTTTTCTGAAAAGCATCCCTCCGTTTCATTTGCCAAATGGTAATGTCTCACCCCCTTTGATGGACTGTATTCTTTCATACGATCCACTCCGCATCGAATCGTGCAGGAGCATGCCGGGAAATTCATCACGCGAAAACAAAAAAGGGGCCTGTGTTTCTGCCCTATATGGTAGTCACAGGCCCCTTTCAAAGCTCATAGATGATTTTCTTATCCTTTCATTTCCATTCCGGAGGATTGCTCGGTTTGACCAATCGGCTCCGGTATAACCTCTTCAATCTGACTGACTACAGATTCAAGCAGCTTCTGGCGGCTCTGGGACAGCTCCAATCCGCTGTCCAAATACTCTCTGACACAGCCGTGGATCTCCTTCATCTGCTCAGTCGAAAAAAATTTCTCTTTCTCAATCAACCCGGAGCGAATTGCGAAATCCTCTTTTGCAGCAACATATTGATCTTCAAAATAGTGCCCGAGTGTAACTCCTGTGCGATCAAAGTTCCATCTCCAGGTCACAAACTGGTATCCCTGATCATTCTGCCACTTTCGACCGGCAAACACCGTGCCGTTAAACTCCGCAAGCAATCGGAATGCTACATCCAGCCTATCCGCCTTCAACTGCGGACTGTTTTCTACCGCAGTGGTATATTCCTTGACCTCCGCTGCAAGATCGGCAGTCATATCATACAAATCTTCGATATCCTTTTGACCCACGTGGTTTTTCTCAAAGAAAACATCCCCGCTCCGTGAAACAAACACAACCGGTTCCCCGCCCCAAAGAATCGGAAGCCATCCCCCGACCGGGTCGGCTGAGGGAATCCCCATCACGGAAAGCCGGCGCCTGAGTTCAGCGAAAAAATATTCTTTCATCATATTCCTCCTAACAAAAAGAAAGTGGCTCCGATAAAAATCAGAGCCACAAAAATTAATTTCATTCTTTGAGCAGATTGCCGACAAGCTTCATCGGTTTTCACAAAGGGAATGCGAATTGTTTTGGTGTATTCGCTTGGATGCGAACGGTTCGGTTTTACCCAAAATGGCGTTGTTGGCTCTCAAAAAGCGTTTCTCTGAAAATCTCCTGTTTTCTCCTGAATTCTCGCCTTTTCTCCGTGTCAGATGGATACGAATGATCCGCGGGGCGAAGGCAACATAACTGCATTTTTAGGAAAAAGCTGGAAACGCCCAGAAAACCAAAAAAGCCGCGTAATCAGCGATTTCACGGCTTTTTTTGATGGTGGACCTGGAGGGATTCGAACCCTTGACCTCTCGGATACGAACCGAACGCTCTACCGGGCAGTTCCCATTTCACCAAATTATTTTGCAAAAAACGTTCGAAAATATATTAAATTTGATTAAAAGCAAGAACTAAATGAAGAAATATGACGATGCGAATGATTTGGTGTTAGGAAACGAATCGTTCGCATCGTCTGTTATTCCCAAATCATTCGCAGACCCAAAGAGCATTTAATTGCGAACAATGTAAATGAATGCTAAAATAAAGTTGAATCTTACAAACCAATGGCTATGACTATTTTGCTTGTGGGGGACAACAATAATGTCGAAGCTAACAGATATTAAAAATCGAATCGATCAAATGGATGGAGGCGCTTTTCAAAATCTTTGTGATGCCTATTTGAGTTATAAAGGGTACAAAAATGTTTATTCGTTGGGCATGCACACAGGAACAGATAAAACCGCTAAGGGGAATCCAGACACTTATTTTCTGACGGCAGAAAATAAGTATGTCTTTGTGATGTATACAACACAAAAAACTGATTTCGTGAAAAAAGCAATTGAGGACATTGACAAATGTTTTGATTCTCAAAAGACTGGTGTTTCTGCGGAAGATATTGTAGAAATCATATATTGCCATACATATGGCCGCTTAGGGGCTGGTGAAGATCAATATCTTAGACGATACTGCGAAAAGCGTGGTGCCATACTGACATTAATTGGTCTGGATCAATTGGGAAATGATATCTTCCGTGAGTACCCAATTTTAGCCCACGATTTTTTTGGAATCAGCATTGACTCAGGTCAAATTCTGCCAATGGACATGTTTGTGGCAAAGCATGATGCAAACAGAATGTCCGCTCCGCTGGGAACAGAATTCCTTTTTCGAGAAAAGGAGTTGGAAAAAGCAAAAACTGCTTTACATGATAACGATGTCTTGCTGATTGCTGGGCCTGCCGGTGTTGGGAAGACTAGATTTGCGCTGGAATTATGCCGGCAATTAGCAGTAGAAAACGGTTACACTGTGTTTGTCATAAAAAACAACAACTTGCAGCTGTATGAGGATCTGGTATCTGCAGTTGAAGAAGGAAAAGAGTACCTGGTACTTGTTGATGATGCAAATGAGCTTTCTGGATTACACCATGTGCTGGAGTATCTTTCCAAAGCAGCGATAGGATCGCGGCATATTTCAAAATTGATCCTGACCGTACGCGACTATGCCCGCAAACAAGTGATGCAGAATGTTATGGAGGTTATTCGACCAGAAATAATTAAAATCTCGACATTTAGTGACGATGACATCCGTAAACTTATGGAAACATGTTACGGAATTACAAATCGAATTTACACGGACCGCATTGTGGCCATTGCGGAAGGGAATGCGCGCCTGGCTATGCTTGCTGGAAAGCTTGCAGCAGATTCCGAAAGCCTTGCGGTAATTCGGGATGCGTCAGGTCTCTATCATAACTATTATAGCAAGCAGTTGAATACTCTCATTGAAAGTGATACGGGTGTGAGCACGGCTGGAATCATTGCATTTGTTCAAGCAATCCATCTAAATCATCTCGAAAAGCTTGCCCCAATTTTTGAGGTTTCGGGAATAAGCACCAGTGATTTTACATCGGATCTGAAATTGCTCCACAGAGCGGAAATCGTAGATCTGTGTAATGATGAGGCGGCAAGAATTTCAGATCAAAGCTTCAGTAACTTTTTGATCAAGTATGTTTTTATCGAGGAAAAGATTATTCCCTTCAGCACAATGATCGAAACATGCTTTCAGATAAACCAAAGCAGAACGATTGAGGCTTGCAATATCCTCTTAAATGTCTTCTCGGACCAGGGTGTAAGAGAATATGTTGAAGCCCAAATTAACCTTGTGTGGGACAAGTTGGAAAGTGATATTGGAAAGTTTCTCCCATTTTTCAAAGCCTTTCATATGGTGCGCCCAACACAAACTCTTTTGTTGCTGCAAGAGTATATTGAACAAGAGTCATACTATCCGTTTGATGCGAGAACATTGCCATTTAAAGATGACCAACAAGGCAAGAGTGTTTCGGATGATATTCTCCAAATTCTGGGTAGCTTTGGAGACCATCCTGAACTGCCAAGTGCGTTGGATCTGCTATTGCTGTATTATAAAAAACGCCCGGATTTGTTCGAACAATTTTACAGTATATATGCCCAACAGTTTGAAGTTAATTTGGACTCCCCTCGCCTTGGATATTTTACGCAGAGCGCGGTAGTCAAAAACCTCTGCGAAGCGGTCAATACGCCCCCGGAAGATGCAAACCTATTAACTTTATTCGTTTGGGTTGCGAGCCATTTTTTAAAGCTTGATGTTTCGAAGACGGAGGGTGGCCGGCACAATACCGTGTCGATTTACACACTGGCAATTCAACCAGATCCGCCTGTTTTGGAATACCGAAAAATGCTTTGGTCGCAACTCTATCAGATCTATCAGCGCGGAGATGAGCAGGCTGAGATTGAGCAAATCCTATATAAGTACGGTATGCCTCATTACGGCGTTGATACAGGTTTGGATGTGGTGAGGGCCGAGTTTGAAGAAGTATTAAAATTCTTTCCCCTATTCCAGCCAGAAAATTTGTTCCACTGCGTAATCGCGGCACGCATTAAACAAGTTGCCAAGCACATTGAATATTGTGCGCTGGATATACTGGACCCATTTCTTAACTCGGAAAAGTATAGGATCTATTCTGCACTTGCGTCCTATTTGGCCGAAGACTATTCGGAGGGATATGAGAAAGGGGTACAGCGACATAAGGAAAGAGTTTGTAGACTTGTGGAGGGATATACACCTCAGCATATAGATTATTTAATCCAAGTGTGTTTGGAGAGCTCCCAGACTTTCGATAAAGAAGAGAGAGAATTAGGTGCAGGACTTGGATATGTGTTTGAAGCACTTCAGGATCAGCAACAACTGTACCTATATTTGGCAGATGCATACATGAGGGCTGACACTCCGTATCAGATATATGCTGGACAGATCTTAGAGAGACTATTTGAGATCAGACCTGCGTTAGAAGTAAAGAAATTTATTACCCAATATAGGTATAACCAGCAAAATGTATGGCTGTGGTTCTTTTTCTCATTAATGCCCGAACAACAAATTTCCGCACACTGGACAGTAGAGCTGTTGCAGTATTTGGACACACCGGATATAGAGATGAAGACATCGTCCTATCGAAGAATAGATTTCTTGCGCAAATACGAGATTGTGGAGCCTAAAATAATGGTGAAAGCGCTACGCACTATTTCAGAGCACTATGAAAAGTCACCGTTTATTTTCAGCCTGTATGTCTATTGGATTTTGAATCATAGTAACCAGCAGGAAGCAGATGAAACTTTGCGGGAGTTTTCGAATGAACTTCTTCTTCTGGAAGAAATCTATCTGAAAGGGATCTCTTATTCCAATCATGAGGATTTTAATGGAGCGTTGTTGTATGCAATTATCTCGGTTGACACCTCATTCCTATACAGGTACCTTGACTGCCTGATCACCGCACAGGGAGATCACTTCAGAGTGCATGACCATTATGATACTACAAGACTTCTAAAAATATGGGACACAGAACAGTATATCGATTTGGCGGACAGCGTGTTTGATTATTGCTATAACAAACGAGAAAAATTGACATATTGGTTATATTGGTCACCGGTAAAGATGATGTTGCACCATGAAGCATCTCATCAGGAGATCATTGTAAAGCAAGATCTTTGGATGCAACATACCATTGAAAGATATGAACATGATAAAGACCGGATGTGCCTACTGTTTACTGCGATAGAGGAATTGTCTTGTGAGCGGCGGAGAAAAGCAGTGGAAAAGTTCTTATCTCTCAATGCTAATCCAGATGTTTTTGAGCGATTACCCTTAGAACCGCTCCATTGGGGAGGAAACGGCAGCATGATTCCGTATATGCAGGAGCGAATTGAGTACCTGCGTTCTCTCCTTCCCCTTGTGTCTGGCATCAAGTATTTAAAACAAAAGCAACGCATTGAACAGGAAATAGACTGCTGGAAGGAGAGAATCCGTTCTGAAGAAGTTCGTGAGTTGCTTGAATCCTGGTATCACTAATTTTCTGATCTCTTGTGCCATTGTATAATCCTCTTATTCAACCTAAGGAGGAATGTACAATGAATAGAGTCTATTGCCTGTATCGGGTATCCAATGTCCAGCAGTTACATGAGGATGACATTCCCATGCAGCGGCAAGCGTGCTGGGAGTTTGCCGCCGCTCGCGGCTGGAAAATCACCAAGGAGTTCTACGAGAAAGGAATCTCAGGATTCAAGACCCCCACAGCGGATCGCAGAGTGCTGCAGCAAATCAAGAAAGATGCCAAACAACATGAGTTTGACATCCTTCTTATCTTTATGTTCGACCGATTAGGACGATGGGATTCGGAAACTCCGTTTTTTGTAGAGGATTCTCCATGCTGGGCATTGAGATTTGGAGTGCCTGAGAGGGACAGCAGAGATTTGAGAGCCATGCCGATAAGCTGATCAATTACATTCGCTATTGGCAGGCTTCCGGTGAAAGCTTGAAAATCTCCGAACGGACCAAGACTCGGATGAAGCAGCTTACCAGCGAGGGCTTCTACTGTGGAGGAAGAGCACCATATGGTTATCGGCTTGTCAAAACGGGGCGGGTCAACCCCAGGGAACATGATGTGCATGATCTGCAAATCATACCTGATGAAGCAAAGGTCATCCGTTTAGTCTTCGATTACTATATCCGGTACGGATACGGCGGGCGAAGAATTGCGACAGAGCTTGCAGCACAGGGCATCTATGACCGGAACGGGGAAGTGTTCCATCCAAGCTCTATTAACGCATTTTTACACAGAGAGTTGTTTACTGGGGTCATGTGCAGAGGAGGGGTTCGCTCACAGCTCAACCCGGAATTGCAGATCATCTCACCGGAAACATTTCAAAAGGCACAGCAAGTAATGGAAAAAAGAAAGCAAGGGCAGCTTCCCAAAAATCTGGAGGGAAGGGCGCTGCTATCGGGGAATGTTTACCGCAGCTACTGTGAAGGAAGGATATTTGCGTCAACTGTGCGAAAAACCCATCGAGTGACGGAGCACAATGAGAGAATCCCCGTTTATAAATGCTACAATCGGGTTCAGCACCGTGAGCGATGCTCTGCACAGAGCACTTATCAAGCGGAGCGGATCGACAAAGAAGTGCTGCGTCAGTTGAAAAGTCATGTGGATACCCATCCTGAACTGAAAAAGCTGTACGACAAAGCGATGGAAGCGGAGTTTTCAATTCGGAAGATGATTTTGTGCCAGTGGATTGAGCGAGTGGATATCTTTACTTACAATCATATCGAGGTGTTGTTCCAGGACGAAATAGAGATTTTCTAAAGCGGGCTATATGCCTCTGAGGTGCTTTCAGCATAGATACTGGAAGTACTGCACAAAGGGAATGCGAATCGTTTTGGTGTATTCGCTTGGATGCGAACGGTTTGGTTTCACCCAAAATGGCATTGTTGGCTCTCAAAAAGCGTTTCTCTGAAAATCTCCCGTTTTCTCCTGAATTCTCGCTTTTTCTCCGTGTCAGATGGATGCGAATGATCCGCGGGGCAAAGGCAACATAACTGCATTTTTCAGGAAGAAACTGGAAACTCCCAGAAACACAAAAAAGCCGTGAAATCAGCGATTTCACGGCTTTTTTTGATGGTGGCTCAAAAGCGAGCCTATACGAACACTCTGCCTCACCAAGTTCCTCCACAACGGACGGCTCCAACGGAACATCAATTCCGCTCTTTCCTCCAACGTGGAATTCGAGCTTGAAATGATCCTCATACAGATACACGGCGACCAGGAAGGCATCAAACAGCTTCGCCTGGAAGGCTCTGTCTTCTACGCTGCCATCGCGGTACAGAGACAACGCAGAAATAATGTCGTCGCGCGAGAAGGAAACCAAGGAGGCATTTTCCTCGGCAAGCTTCGAGACGAGCATGGCCTGCTCCCTCTCGAGCTCCAGGAGGCGCTCTTTTGTGGACTCCGTGATAATCCCCATCTCAATGGCTGCGAGGAGATTCTTCGTGGCCTTTTTGTTTTCGGCGAGCTGGGCTTCGAGGGCTCCGATGCCGGTCTCGCCCCGATAATCCTTTGCCCAGGCGATCGCCTTATCCGCGAGCCACTCAATCACGTCGTCGCGCAGGATATACTCTTTCATCGCAGCAGCGACCTGCCGCTCGATGACGTCCCGGCGGACGTTCTGCTTGTTGCAGCTTTTCTTCTGCCGGCGCTGCTGACACATATAATAGTGGTGCAGCTGTCCGCTTTTTCCTGTACCGGAGACGCCGACCATCGGGCTTTTGCAGATCCCGCAGAACAGCTTTCCCGTCAACAGATAATCGCCCCCGCCGCGCGGTCGGCCTTGTGGATTATTCTTCGTTTTTAACACCTCCTGCACCCGGTAGAAAAGCCCCTTGTCCACAATCTGCGGGACACCTCCCTCGACGCGCACATCTCCGTAAATATACACGCCGGTATAGCGCTCGTTCGAGAGCAGCGCGTGGAAGCTGCTCCTCCCCCACCGGCCGCCGCGGCTTGTTTTCACGCCGCGGGCGTTGAGATCCTCGGCGATAGAGACAAACGGCTCGCCGCAGGCGACGCGGCCGAAGATCTCCCGCACGATTTCGTCGTTTGGCGGGTCGAGGACGTAGTGAAGATTCTCGTCCTTTTTATAGCCGAACGGCAGCGTACCGTTTGTGACCTTACATTGCATCGCGTTGTCCATGAGGCCGCGGCGGATATCCTCGGCCATATTTTCGGAATAGAACTGATTGACATTCATCATCGAGCGCAGAGCGAACCGCCCGGCGGCCGTGTTATCGAAGTCCTCCTCGGTGTAAAGCACGCGCACGCCGAGATCGTTGAGACGGGCTTCGTTCATCATCGCCTGTAGCATATTTCGACCCATCCTGTTCGACTTCCACGCGATGACGTACTGAAACTTTCGCTTTTCCGCGTCCTTCATCATCCGCTGGAAGTTTGGGCGGCGATCCGTCTTTCCGGAGACGGCCCGGTCCTCGTATGTCGCCGTGATGCGGATGCCCTGCTCCTTCGCAAAAATAAGGCACTCGCGCACCTGCTGCTCAATGCTGGCATCCTTCTGCGCGTGGCTGCTGTAGCGGGCATAGATGGCGCCGGTTTTCGCAGTATTTTCCTCAGAATGTGCTCTTTTCGTGATTGATTCACCTCCGGCGTATATGCTGCTTGCCAAACCTATCCGGAGGTGGTATAATCAGATTGGAACTCAGGCTGTACCTTCCGGGTAAGCTTGTTCTGTTTTTACCGTCTCAGTGTTGCAGCACTGGGGCGGTTTTTTATTCCTCTTTTTGACGCTTTTTCCATTGTGATTTCAGACCGTCTATATGTTCAAAAAGGGTATCCTTAATTTCGGCCCACATGGGGTCTAAAATAAAATCAATTCCTTCACGTCTTGCAAGCTTGGAAGCCGGTACAAAATCGCTGTCCCCAGCAATCAGAATAATTTGATCCACTTGATGCTTATAGGCAAGAGAGGCGATATCCAGTCCGATTTTCATATCAACACCCTTTTGCTGAGCGTTGAATATAAAATCATTCTCTGTCAGATCCTCTATTTTTCTTTTCCCGGCGCACAACGCCCGTGTTACATCCGGCCGCAAATTATAGGACATATACTCGGAAAGCTCTCCCAGGCGAAGCGCAAATTTTCTACGCTTTTTAAGCTCGTTCAAAAAGGTAATCGTCCAGGTGTATGTATCAGATTTATCCAAATCCACGTTTTTCCTTGTAAGCGGATGATAGACGCTTCGTCTTCCCACAGGAGCACAATCATAATAAAATATTCTGTATAATTGCCGCACCTCACCGGAATCTTTGTCATTGATATGCGCATAGCAATATGCGCTTAATTCTTTCGCCCGATCCTCCGCTGACTTTTTTCCCCATAAGTGCAGGGCACGTTTTCTATAAAAACCTCCATCAACAAGAATCGCTGTTTTCGGCATTTCATCTTCAACCTTTCGCAAAAAAGATAAGGCCCCAGGATTCAGCCTGCCCCGTATCAATGGGGAGCTTACTACCAAGGGCCTGTTAAGCAAGTATAAAAACTTGACAGCATAATGCTGTACCCTTATTATATGCGATTTGGCATGTAAAAGTCAACCCGGGGCGGAAAATTTCACCCGCCCTGCTCGATCTCCACTTCGGCCTTGGCGACGCCATATATTGCCTCTGATGTCGTAAATTCCTTTTCATCGATAAGAACGGCAGCGATTTCCTCCGATGTAAAGTCCGTTCCCCGCATGTAGGCTAGCGCAATACGGAATGCTTGTTCGTTCCACACATCGCCGCAATGATCCGCTGCCCAGTACGCGTCATCAGAAGAAAATCCGTCTTCGCACAGACGATCGATCAATGCACTGCGGGAGAGCGGCTCGGCGTCAAGCAAATCGAGCGCATAGGTTAGTGCGTCAATATTTTCCTGTGTATACGGAGGTTCGGAGGGAGCAAATTCTTCCCTCACTTTTTCGAGCTCCGCAGAAATCTCTGCGGCGGCCGAGGCTGCCAACGCATCTTCCTCCGCCTGCCTCGACCTGTCTGCAACAGAAATGATGATACCCACGGCAATAGCGGCAAACACAACGAACAGTACGATTCTCATCATCCATGTTTGAGTATCTCCCTGCTGCCTTTCGCTCGATTGCTGCAAATCCGGCTCTTCCTCCGGCAGCTGTTCTGAGAGTTCCGATGCAGAGGCTTCTTCAGAAAGCTGATTTTCTTCCGGCAGAGAGCTCTCGTTCATGTTCTTGCGCTCATCCATACATGGTTCCGCCCTTCTTCTATAATTTATTTCACCCTGCTCAAGAATGCGACGGCCTTGCCGAGAATCCGGAAATCCTGCAGCTGCTCGCCGCTATACACGAGCGGCGGGTATTGGGGATTCTCCGGCTGCAATACGACCTGCCCCGGATACTTGTACACTCGCTTGAGCGTGGCCTCGTCCCCAATCAGTACGGCGGCGATTTCTCCGTTTTCCACGTCGGGCTGCTCCCGAATATAGACCAGATCGCCGTCGTAGATACGGGCGTTTATCATGCTGTCCCCCCGGCAGCGGAGAGCGAAATTCGCCTCCACTTCATCGGCCGCTTCGACATAACCCTCCAGATTTTCTTCGGCCAGAATCGGCTCTCCGCAGGCGATAGTGCCGAGGAGCGGGATGCGCTTTGTTTTGGGGAGAGGGAGGATGTCGGGAGACTGTGGGGGTTCTGGAACTACTTCTCGCTCCATAGGGACATTCAAGCCCATGAGCCACGCCTCGCTCACATCAAGAGCTTTTGCGATGCGATACAGATTTTTTTGCTTAGGCTCGTACTCTCCGGAAATGTAAGTGCTTATTGAAGATTTTCCAATTCCCGTTAACGCAACGAGCTCAGATTGCTTCATATTTCTTATTTCAAGAGCTTTTTTTATCCGACTTGCTATTGTCTCCACAATACCACCTCGTTATGATAGCATTATATATCAAAAGTTCAGGAAATGCAACGTTTTTAAGAAAAAGATAAAAATTAAGTTCAGAAACAGGAATTTTTCGCTTGACAAGGCTTCTTCCCAATAATATAATAAGTTCAGAAACGCGAACGCAGAGGAGGTGGTACAATGCAGGAGCTTATTTTTGATTACAGCAAGCTTAGGGGTAAAATCCGAGAGGTGTGTAAAACACAAGAACAGTATGCAGAGAAGCTGGGAATCGGCTATGTTTCGCTGAGTAAACGCCTTAATAATCAGCTGGAATTCTCGAGTTCTGAAATCTATAAATCTTGCCGGGTCCTGAAAATTCCGGTGAATCAAATTCCGGATTATTTTTTTACGCCGAAAGTTCAGAAACGCGAACACAACTCCAGCTCATGAAAGGAGAAGATTCCATATGGGTTTCGAAGTGATCCGGCAAAAGGTAACCATTTTCGGCGAGGAACGGGGAAGCTTTGAGGAAATCCCTTCACTGGCAGAAATGCTGTCTGCACGAATTCCTCCCGACGAGGAAAAGACGAAGATCCGTATCTGGTATGACCCGAAATGGCCTTTCTTGCGATGGAGCATGACATTTGACCCCATGATGCGGCCAAAGGGCCGGGAGCGGTATTGGATGCGCTGGGTGGGGAGCTGCCTTGGAAGCTGCGGAAAGGACTTGCACAGGCTTTCTGAAGCTGTAAAAGCGATTTTGTTATTTGCGGACTGTAAAGAAGCGTTTGAGTTTCAGCTGCGAATTTGCGGGGAAGAATCTGCAATTTGGGCAAGGCTCAAACAGAAAAGAGATTCTGCAAATAGGAAACACTAACCGAATGATACGGAGTTCCAGTAATATCTTTCACTGGACAGAAAACCGGGAGTAAGCTGATTGAAAAATCGTCTGATTCCCAAGTAAACACACAAAACTGAATCCGTTTTCCCGGTTCAATTACTTTCTGACAAAGGAATGAATTCCCAGTCAAATAATCCAGATTAAGTTTTCTATCTTCTGGTGAAAGGTTCCGCATGTCGGCAGCATAAAGGCGCGATTTCAAAATAATCCCTCCTTAAATGTCCATATATATTAAGCTCATTTTTCTGATTTTATCATGTTGAAACCGGAGGTGCAACCTATGAAATGGTATGAAGATAGGCTTTTGTGGGTTTATATCGTCACTGCATGCGCACTGCCTGCGGTTGCTCTGGCTATCTCCATTATTGCTTTGTTAAACAGCTGACGGAAAGAGAGGACAGGCCTTATGTTCACAGAAAAAGAAAACAAGATTCTCAGCAGGGGTGAGGATGCCATTCTCAGACGGTTTGAGGAATGCTTATCCGCGCCGGAACCGCTTTCCAACGGCGACTTTGAGACCCTGCTGGACGGCGTTCGAGTGCTGGATCGAATCTGCCGGATGCGGGATCAATACGGCTCTCAGCAGGAAGCATCCTTGAAAAAAGAAAACAGCATCCTCAGCCGGGCCGAGGATGCTATTCTCAGGCGGCTCGAAGAGTGCATGAACTCACCGAACCCGATTTCGATCAGCGATTTTGGTTCCCTGATGGACGGAATCCAGATGATGGATCGCATTTTCCGGATGATGGATCAGCAGAACTCCCATATAGCATGTGGGCAAACGGGCGGCAAAAAACAACGCGAGGAGAACTGCGTATTAACCAATTACATGAACTCCCTTCTGGGAGAGAAGGCTGCTCTCGAGCTCTCGGAAGCACTCCAGAACCAGAAAACCGTTCTCATCCGCGGGGCGCAGGGCCCCACGGGGAAAACAACACTGTGCCGCATCCTTCGGGAACACGGAATCGCCGCTGTGGAAGAGAAGGACGTTTATGAGGTGATTCTGGATACCCCTCTCGAAAACCGTATCCCGCATTTCGATCCGAAAACCATTTCAAAATCCTGAAAGGAGGACGCCCCATGAAACCCACCACCCCCGCCGCGGTGCGGCTGCCGCAGATGCGGCTTGACTTTGCCCCGCAGGACATTCCCGAGCACGTCCTGAAAATTATGGCCATGGCTTCCTGTGGACTGACGGAGAAGATCCTCCGCGAGCCAGGAGGACGGGAACGGCTGGACGCCGAGACCAGAAGAAGAAAGCAGGGGATGACCGGATGATCCGCTGGACACAAGAGGAACTCGCGTCCATGCGCGAGTGGGATCGGCAGGTGGAACGCGACGCCGCGCCCAAGCGAAGCCCGGAAGGAAAAGCGCGTGCAAAAGCCAGAGACGCCGCACGGCATCGCGCCCGCCGCGCTGCCAAAAAAACGGAGAAACAGGAAGAGGGAACAGAATGAATATCAAGACGCTTGCGTATATCCATCGGATTCTGAGCAGTCAGGAAAGAGTCTTGCAGAAGCTCTACGAAACAGACGTCGAAAACAACGCCGGAGAGAGCGCAATCAGCAGCAGTCTTACGAAATGGGAGGAAGCGAAAGAAGCGCTCGCGGATTTCGAAGGAACAGAATGGTAATACATACCCCCGCGCTGCGGCGCGTCATGTGATCATCTCGATTTCTACATAACAAGGAGGAATTTTCATGCGTCCCATAAACAACTGCACAGCCTTCGCCGTCTACCTCGCCCTGTGCCGCAAGCTGCGGCTTCCGGCCTCCGCCGGTAATTTTCTCGAGTTCTGCCACTCCGGCTATGACCTGCTCGCGCTCGATTGGCCGGCCCCCAGAAAGGAGGGTGCGCCATGTACCAGTGCTCTGTGATGCTGGGCCGCCTGGTGGCGGACCCGCAGCTCTCGATGACGAAGAGCGAGATCCATGTGACGCGGTTCCGCATCGCGGTCGACCGTCCGTACAAGGCAAAGGATGGCTCGCCGTTGGCCGACTTCTTCGACGTCATCGCCTGGCGATCGCTGGCGGACTTCGTCTGCAAGCATTTCCGCAAGGGAAAGCCCATCCTTGTGCAGGGACGGATGGAGACGCGCTCCTACACTACGCAGGAGGGCGAAAAAAAGTACGTCACCGAACTGATCGCCGAGCACGCGGCCTTCGGCGGAGACACTTCCGCCCGACACGACGCGCCTCCCCTTCCCGAGCCGCCCGCGTATGCAGCCGGCGCTTCGGCCTCCGGCAGCTCCGCCGCCCAGGAGGACGAGGAAGGCGACGCGCTCAGCGGGGACGACCTGCCGTTTTGACGGGAAAGGGATGTGATGCAATGAGCAGAGACAAGAAAAATCTCCGCCGCCTGAGCGTCCTCGTCACCGCGCAGACAGCGGGGAATCTCAAAAAGCTGACGGCCATGGCCGGCTTCCGCGACCACGGAAGAACCATCGACAAGCTCGTGCGCGAGAAGATGCTGAGCTTGCGGGGAAAGGAGCTGCGGGAGCATGACGGATGAGCTTATCGTGGATAACTTCGCGGGCGGCGGCGGGGCCTCGACCGGCATTGAGCTGGCGACAGGACGCCCTGTGGACATTGCCGTAAACCATGACCCTGACGCCGTTCTGATGCACAAAACAAACCATCCTTTCACGCGCCACTACTGCGAAAACGTATGGGACGTCGACCCTGTAGAGATCTGCAGAGGCCGTCCGGTCGGGCTTGCATGGTTTTCCCGGACTGCAAGCACTTTTCCAAGGCCAAGGGAGGCAAACCTGTCGACAAAAATATTCGCGGGCTTGCGTGGGTGGCGCTCCGGTGGGCAGGGCTCGTACGTCCCCGCTTGATAATTCTGGAAAACGTCGAGGAATTTCAGACATGGGGGCCGGTCAGGAAGGGGAAAGCTGTCAAGACGAAGGCAGGACAAACCTTCCGCAAATTTATCGGCCAGCTCCGCGAACTTGGATACACCGTGGAATGGCGGGAACTGGTTGCAGCGGATTATGGAGCTCCTACCACACGGAAGCGATTCTTCCTTATTGCACGCTGCGACGGCAAACCGATTGTATGGCCGAAGCCAACGCACGCCCCAAAGGACAGCGAGCCCGTGAAACGCGGTGAACTTCTGCCATGGCGCAGCGCAGCGGAAATTATTGACTGGACTCTCCCATGTCCGTCTGTTTTCGAGAGCAAGCAGCAGATCAAAGAGCGATACGGCATAACAGCGCAGCGCCCTCTGCGACCGAACACGATGCGGCGTATTATCCGTGGTGTTGAGAAATTCACCATCAAAAGCGAAAGACCGTTCATCGTACAGTGCTGCCATGCAGGCGAGGGGCATATCAAAGATCCGGACTCTCCGCTGGGGACAGTGCTCGCCCACCATGCGGAGGGGATTGTATCGCCCTCGCTCATCCAGTACCACACAGAGCAAGGCGAACATGTCAGAGCATCGCAGCTCGAAGAACCCATCAACACCATTGACACTTCAAACCGCTATGGATTGTCCTCTGTCTGCCTGGTCGAGTATTTTGGAAACGGGAATCCGCTGGATGCTGCCAAGCCGGTGCATACAATCACCACGAAAGACCGGGAAGCCGTAACCGCCGCTCATATCTGTAAGTTCAAGGGGCAGGACATCGGACAGAAATCAGATTTTCCTTTGCATACCATCACGGCCGGCTCAGGGGAGTTTGCGGCGATAAAGGCGATCACGGCAAAGTATTACCCCGGTGCAGACATGAGATTCTGGCCGGAAATCCGCGCGCTTTTGAATGAGCATTGCGGGTACGCACTTGCGGAAGATGAAGTTATCCTGCTGAGACTGGGGGAGGCATGGTATTTTATTGCGGACATCGGCCTGCGGATGCTCACGCCTCGGGAGCTGTACAACGCAAACGGCTTCCCTGAGGACTATATCATCGACCATGATTATACCGGTAAGGAATACCAAAAGGCCAAACAGGTCGCCCGCTGCGGAAATGCTGTTCCGCCTCCTTTCGCTGCCGCACTGGTTCAGGCAAACCTGCCCGAGTGGTGCACACAGCGATATGAGACCATGGCACAGCTCAAAAAAGCAATTACAGCTTGAAATGGAGGAACGACTATGAGATATCAGTGCGATTGCCCGGAATGGGCGGAACGTCCCTGCGACAACCCGAATGAGGAGATGGGATGCGAAGATTGTCAGTACGCCAGAGAACAGGAAGATGCGGAGTAAATCGGAATTGCCGTTCCGCAAAACAAGGAGGAGCGTTTTATGGTCAGATATTTCAAGGCCACAGAAATCTCTGAGGAAGAATACATTGCAGCAACCGGGGAAGATTTGGGCTTTTGGAATGCGTGTGTGTCTCCTGAAAATGACGGGGTCTATGTCGCCCTGGATGAGGAGAAGGAAAGTGAGTTTACGATAGAAATTTCCGACTTTGACGAGCTTCAATCCCCGGAGGCCTTCTCATGAACGCGCTGCAAAAACCCTCCTCCCCGTCTTCCCGGCCGCTCTCGGCGATTACGGAGGAAATCCAGTTTTACAAGGCGCAGGCGGGGCAGTGCATTGTGGAAATCGGTAAGCGCCTGCTCGAGGCAAAGGAGCAGCTCCCGCACGGACAGTGGGAAGCCTGGCTCGAAAAGAGCGTGGAATTCACGCCGAGAACGGCGCAGAATTTCATGAAGATCGCGTCTGAATTTGATTCAAAAACGAAACCGGTTTCGTTTTTGCCTTACACCAAGCTTCTCGCCCTGCTCCAGCTCCCGCCGGAGGAGCGGGAAGAATTTATCGCCGAGCCGCACACCGTGAACGGGCGGGAAAAGACGGTCGACGAGATGACAAAGCGCGAGCTGCAGGCCGCAATCAGGAAAAAAAACGAGGCTGTCAAGGCGCGGAAGGAAGCGGAATGGGAACTCTCCAAGGAGCGCATCCGCGCCGAGCAGGCGGAAAAGGAAAAAGAGGGCCTTGTGTACAGCCTGCGCGCATCGCGCGATACCGCCGAGACCCTCCGCAAAAGCATCGACGCGAAGGAAAACGCGCTCACCTCCCTGCGAGAGGAGGTCGATCGTCTGCGCGCCCGGCCGTATCAAAAGCCGGAAATTTCGGAATCGGAAAAGGAAGCCCTGCGGCTCGAGGGCGCACGGGTGGCGAATGAGGCGAACCGCCGCCAGCTCGAAGCGCTGCGCGAGGAGCTCGAGGAGGCGAGGGACGCGAAACTCGAGCCCGTCCCGGAGGACGAGGCCGTCGAGGCGCCGTCATGCGCCCGCGCCCTGCCGCGCAAGGCTTGATCCGCAAAAATACGCAGGCGCATACCTGCGCAAATGCATAGATGCACCAATATACATATGCGAATATATGACGGTGCGCAGCCGCCCATATGCACATGCGCGCGCGAGGATCAGAAATCCTCGGCCATCGCCCGCGCGACGTCGAGCAGGGTCCTCTGCTTGGCCGGGCCCATCATGTCGTAGTAGGTCCGCATCTTGCGCCAGCGCAGGGCCGACTCGTCCTTCTTCCTGCCGCCCGCCCTCGGGTCGCCGATCTCGGTGAAGGCCGTGACCATGTTCACGCCGTACTCGTTGAGCAGCGCCCGAAGGTCCCCCGGCGACACCCACAGGGTCCCGGCCTCGTACTTGTACACCGTCGTGGCCTTCTTGCCGATGACCGCTCCCGCCTCATCGCCCTTCAGCCCCGCATCGTAGCGGTAGCGCTTGAGCTGCGCCGCCAGCTCGGACTTCTCCGGAACCCTCGACCTCATCGAACGCATCACTTCCTTCCATGCCGAAACGCACGGGGCATTTCTACCCCGGTGCGGGCAAGTATCGCACCGCATCGGGTCCCCTCGTTCATATACTGTTCCCGTCGGGGGTCGATACGGCCCCGATACTTTCGGTATCGGAATATGGAACGGAAGGCTTCCGACATGAACAGACAAGACGGCATACACCTGGACGCCCTCGCCGCGGCGCTCAGAGATACCGGCGCCACGGCGCTCGATATCGTCCGCGGCACGGGGATTCCGCTGCCCAAGGTCCTGAGGCTGCTCGGGCTCTCCACGGCGTCGCGCGCCGCGCCCGCGCTCGACGGGCTCGAGATCGTCCAGCTCTGCCTCTACGCGGAGCTCCCGCTGTCCGCCGTCATGGATGCCGAGGAGGGGCAATGAGCTCAGTCATCGAGGACCTGGCGGCTCTGCCGAGATTCCTGACCGTCAAGGAGACGTGCGCCTTCCTGGGCGTCAGCGCGTCGACCGTCAAGAGGTTCGTCAAGTCGGGGGACCTCAGGCAGTGGACCCCCGAGCGGGGGCACCGCAAGATAACGCGCGACTCCGTCGCCAGGCTCGTCGGGGTCGATCCCGCCTGCATCCCGAACAGGCGGAAATCGACTGAATAGAAACTCAGACAATTGGTTATAATGCCACCGTCGATGGTCCGGCCTGCCGACTGCATCGACCTCACCACCTGACCTTCCGCCGACCCCGGCCACGCCACCTGACCCCAGCAGGCCCATATCCACATCTGCTCTACAGAAGGGGTCAGAAGAAATGGCAGCAGAAGACGAGGCGGTACAGCTCGCGTTCAGGACCGGCACGGCAGCCGTGCAATCAGCCTCAGAAATCATCAAGTACCTGCTCGAGGGCCTGGCCCAGGCGCGGCGAGCCCGCGCGGCCGGCAACAGGAACGACCGCATACCGGCGAGATTCGCCCGCGCCCTCACGCACGGGGCCGCGAACATGGTCGACGGCCACGGCGAGAAGGGCATCGTCTCCGCCGAGACCGTGCGCGCCCAGAACCCGGACCAGTACCGCGAGGCCATGGTATTCCCCGGGGCGGTCGCCGACAATCGCGAGGACATCCAGAAGCTCAAGCGCGAACTCATGAACCACGGAGTGAAGTTCTCCGTATTCGACACCGTCAACCCCATGGACGGAAGTCCCGCGGTCTCCATCGGCATCCAGGGCCGGGACATGGACATCATGACCCAGGCGCTCATCAACATCGGCGTCGAGTCCTTCGGCATGGACCGCAAGGAGCTCGAGGAGTGCGCGCGCGGCATCGAGCGCGACGACCAGAACCGCTATCCCCGCGCCTTCAAGCGCAACGGCATCCCCTACCGGATCATCGGCTATGGTGATGCCTCACTCGAAAGTGCCGTGGGTGAATTACTCCGTCGAAACGGCGAAAGTGTTGCCGTTGCCGAGTCGTGTACCGGAGGAAACATTGCCCACCGTTTCACGCTTCATGCCGGAGCTTCGGAGTACTTTCTCGGCGGGGTTGTAGCCTACTCGAATGCGGTTAAATGCGCCTTGCTCGGGGTCGATCCTGAGGCTCTGGCCCGAGAGGGAGCCGTCAGCCAAACGGTTGCCGAACAGATGGCCGAAGGGGTTCGCAAAGCGACCGGAGCCACTTACGGCATCTCGACTACCGGAATCGCAGGCCCCGGGGGCGGTACGCCCGAAAAACCGGTCGGCACCGTTTGGATGGCCGTGTCGGGACCACAAGGGACCGTTTCACACAAAATGCAGTTCGAATCCCTGCGCAGCCAGAACATCGAACGCGCCTCGTCGCATGCGATCAATCTGTTGCGGCTGCGTCTATGCGGAGCACCCGACAACGGGCTCTGGACCATCAAATACTAATCGGGAGTATAATACTTTTCAGAGATAAGAG
>ERZ779885.2023-NODE-2023-length-19415-cov-7.025826_pt1 | contig 19415 bp, 16 predicted proteins | sample MGYA00511554_ERZ779885 | MGnify/ENA primary metagenome ERZ779885 (study PRJEB29588, sample SAMEA2160998) | human gut metagenome | biome: human gut; feature: human-associated habitat; material: faeces | place: Denmark | collected 2008/2010 ... | reverse complement strand
ATCGTTACCGGGCCGACAGGAACAAACGTCAACGACGTTGCCGTGGCTCTGCTGCGGGCGTAAAGGCATCGGATTCCGCAGTAAAGCTTCCGGCGTTTTTTCCGGCCGGAAGAAGCTGCTCCCCCCGCCCCTTTCCCGCCCGCCATTCGCTGGGCGACATTCCCGTTTCACGCCGGAACATCCGGTAAAAGCGGGATACCGAGGCACAGCCGACTTCTATTCCGATCTGTTCCACACTCTTATTGGTCTCCCGGAGCAGCTGTCCGGCCTTCTGCACCCGAAGGCGGTTGGCATACCGGCAGACAGACACGCCGTACTCGCGGCGAAAGACTCGTCCTAAATAGTCCTCACAATATCCCAGCTGTCCGGACAGCGCGGTCAGTGAGACCGGCTCCTCCAGATGGGAGGACACCGCCGTGAGAATGCGGTACGGAAGCGTATTGCGCCCCTCCCGATCGGAGCAGTATAAAAAGTACAGCAGACTGCGGAATAACGAAACCTCGAACATCCGCTGTCCGGCCACCTCTTTCTGACAGTGCACCAGCTTTTCCATCAGAGGACGCACAGACTGCACGTCAAACGTCCCGGACAGCGGAAGGGCAAACGGCTGGCCTTCTTCGGATTCCCGAAATTCACCGTCAAAATGCAGGTAGAAATAAACGGGAGACGGACTGCCCCTTTTTCCAGTCTGAAACAATCCCGCCCGCTGGATATACCATTCCCCCGGCGAAACGGCGACCGGCTTTCCCTCCTCCTCAAAATACAGCGTCCTCTCCAGCCCCATCACCAAAACGCTTTGTGCGAAGCGGCGCTCAATATGATGCTCGCCTTCCTGAAAGAAACGAAACGCGCAGTCGTTTGGCCGGGCTGTCTCCATATCCAAAGTCAGCACCCTTCTCCCTCCTTCTTTCCTGCTCTCGTATTCGATGTTTCTGTCTTCATCATACCGGAGAGGCTTGTGGAAATCAATAGGGACGAAGAAAAAGAAAAGTCGGAAAATGCACGATATCCGGTAGCTTTCCGCTCTTCCCTTTCCCTGTTTTCTCGTCTACAATGAAAGCAAATCATCTGGGAGAGGTGTGCTGTATGAATCAAAAATTTGCGCAACCCGCGTACCGTTTTTTCCCCGCAGGGGACATTCATCCGTCCGGCTGGCTGCGCCGTCAGCTGGAAATCCAGGCGGAGGGTCTTTCCGGACATCTGGATGAATTCTGGCCGGATATCCGCGACAGCCAATGGATCGGCGGCTCCTGCGAGGGCTGGGAACGCGTTCCGTACTGGCTGGACGGCTTTATTCCTCTGGCCTGGCTGCTGGAAAGAGACGACCTCAAGCAGCGCGCCCAAAAATATGTCGACGCGATTCTCTCACGCCAGTGTGCGGACGGATGGCTTTGCCCGTGCAGTCAGGAACAGCGCGCCGATTACGATGTCTGGGCTCTGTTTCTGATTTTGAAGGTTCTTGTGCTGTATGAGGATTTCACGCACGATCCGAGAGTGGAGCCTGCTGTATACAAAGCTCTTCAAAACCTTGATCGTCATATCGACTCCAACACCCTGAACCGGTGGGCGCAGACTCGTTGGTTTGAGTGCTGGATTTCGATTCTGTGGCTGTACGACCGCCGGCCGGAGGAGTGGCTTCTGCGCCTGGCACGCAAAATCAAGGCACAGGGTCTTGACTACGGCGCTGTTTTTGAGGATTTTCTTTACCGGGAGCCTGACCCGAAGGGCCGGTGGAGCCAGATGAGCCACGGCGTCAACCTTGCCATGATGCTTAAGACAGCCGCTCTCGTTTTCCGGCTGACGGGAGATCCCTCGGAGTTTGCCCGCACCAACCGGATGCTGGATCTTCTGGACCGCTTTCACGGAACCGTAACGGGGATCTTTACCGCAGATGAGTGCCTGAACGGAAAAAGCCCGATCCAGGGAACCGAGCTCTGCGCCGTGACAGAAATGATGTACTCGCTTGAGCATCTCACCGCGGCCTCCGGAGACGGCGCTTATGCCGACCGTTTGGAGCTGCTGGCCTTCAACGCCCTTCCTGCAACCATCAGTCCCGATATGTGGACGCATCAGTACGATCAGCAGGTCAACCAAATTGCATGCGTGACGATGCAGAACGCCCCCTTCAGCACTAACAGCGGCGAATCCAATCTTTTCGGTCTTGAGCCGAACTTCGGATGCTGCACGGCAAACATGCATCAGGGCTGGCCCAAATTTGCCATGTCCACCATGCTCCGGGGCGACGGAAGCGTGTTCATTGCCTCCTACGCGCCAAACCGTGTGACCGCCTCGCCGGAAGGCGTCCCCGTGGAGATTGAGGTCGCGGGAAGCTACCCCTTCCGCCTGGAAGCCGACATCATTGTGCGCGTACAAAAGGCGGCGGAATTCACCCTGCTGCTGCATATTCCCGGATGGGCGGATTCCGCGCGGGTCACCTGCGGCGCGGAAAGCCTCGCCATGGGAGGAACGTCCCCCTTCCCGATTCGGCGCGTGTGGGAGAAAGAAACCGTCCTGCATGTCTCCTTCTCCGCTTCTCCCAAATTTGAGGGAAGACCCGATGGACTGGCCGCTCTGCGCCGCGGTCCGCTGGTATATGCATTGGAAATCGGAGAGCGGTGGGAACAGGTTCATACGGATGTTCCCGGCCGTGAATTCCCGCACTGCGATTATGAGATTCACCCCACCACCCCCTGGGCCTACGGCTTTGCTGCCGGCGCGATTCGGGTGGAGGAAACGCCCGTGGGAGACTGCCCGTTTTCTCCTCAGGGCGCTCCTGTCTCGCTCCTCATCCCCTGCGCGCCTGTACAGTGGGAAAGCGCAGACGGCTGCGCCGCACCTCTCCCGGCATCCCGCACCGCCACCGGAGCGGTGGAGGAAAAGCGTTTTCTGCCGTTTGGCTGCACCAATCTGCGCATGACGGAGCTTCCGGTTCTCTCAACCGGAACAGACGGCTTTCCCGGCTGACGGGTTCCTTCCGAAATTCATTCATGACGTAGAGGCTTTCGGTTTTTCCGTTCCTGTTTGCCTGAAATCGGAGCAAGCGATCTTTACACTGCCATAAAAGGAAGCGTCCCGTGTTTTTCCTCCTTCCTTTCCTGGCGCCCGCAGTTTTTCAAGGAAAACAGGGCATTCTTGAAAAGGCCTCCGGACCGGCAATGCCGGTTCCGGAGGCCTTTTTCTGCTCTGCCGCGTTTCCTGACGTACTCAGGCGTTTTGTTCTGCTTGTTCTCCCCATACATCCAGCAGCTCCTGCAGCTCCCGGATGAAACGGCACAAATGAAACCCGTCGCAGACGGCATGATGCACCTGCACTGCCAGAGGCAGTAAAACTTTTCCGTTTTCCTCGTAAAACCTGCCCATCGTAAAAATGGGCGGCAGGTAGTCGTAACCGTTTTGCAGATTCAGATTGAATCCCTCGAACCCGGACCACGGCAGCATGGACACCGGGAACGTATTCTTTGGCGTATCGGACTGAGGAGACAGCCCAGGCAAATTTCCGTAAACAGCCATATCGTTCTCCCAGGCAGCACAGAAACTCTCATAGTCCGGCGTATAAGCAGTCCACAGGCAGGAAAAGGTTTCTGTATCCTTGTGAAAAACCGTATAACAGGGATGAACCAAATCATAATACCCCGGAGATCCGTTGTCATCAAGCGCCATGCGGAATTCCTGACGCCGGTTCACCGCCGTGGAAAGCGCGTACAGCATGGAGGGATAAAATCTCCTTCCGCTCCGGCGCAGCCCGGTAACATCCATTTTAAACACGGCGCTGTAAGTACAGGGCACCTGGGTAAAATAGTGGTCGAAATATTCTTTTCGCGGCCAACTCTCCCGGTCTATTCTGGTAAAGGCCATCGTTTTTCTCCTCTCTGTCCCTGCTGGGAGCCTTTCTGTTTTCTGATGCAGAGGGCGCCAAGGTCCTGACCATATTCTCTCCTGTCTGATGCCGGACGCACGGCTTTTCTTTCCCAAGGCAGAAAGACAAAGCTATGCCGGGAAAACATCCGCCAAAACCGCTCCTCCCGATGTTCACTGAGGGTATTATAGAAAAAAAGATGGGTCTGTCAACGATAGAAAACATCCTTTTCCGGATGTGGTTTTCCCCAAAAGGAACCGGATTGCCGCACAACACAGGAAGCTTTCTCTCCTGTGTGCCGTCCGCATCCGGCAGGACTTGCAACAAACAAGCCGCCCTGTGCATAGGATGCCTTTATCACCGGGCTGCGCCCGAATTTTCCGCGGAGGTATCTCTCATGCTGACTGCTCTTCTTTCCTGTGCCGTCTCCGGTTTCCTTTTCTTTATTCTGCACGTTACCGGAACCGGATCGTTTCCCCGTCCTCTTACCCCTGCCGAGGAGCGCGATTGCCTTGACCGCCTGCGTCTCGGCGATCCCACCGCCCGCTCCAAGCTTGTGGAACACAATCTGCGGCTGGTGGCACATATTATTAAGAAGGAGTAAAGCAAAATGATCCTTTTTCCCGCTCGAGGATTCCGCTGTAGGGGGAGCCAAACTTCAGGTGAATTTCAAGATGCAGCGTTTCCTTTCTGCTGTTCTTCTTCACAACGATGTGGTCCAGAATCGAGGCAACAAGAGCGGTATTGACGCCGTTTTGAAAGGAAAGCTCCTCCTCCAGAGCAGCCTTCATATCGCTGAGCTGTGCCGTAGAGAGCCGACTTTGCTCCTTCTCCCACGTCCTTTTTTCTCTCTCATCCTCCAGCTTCCGCAGCTGCTCGTTGAAGCCTTCATTTCGCTGCCGAAATTCCGCTGTGGAGAGAGCTCCTTCGATACTCATTTCCAGCAGGCGATCCTTCTTCGCTCGAATTGCCTTTATCTCAGCTTCTATTCGTGTCAGCTCTCGATCATACTCTTTTTCACTCGGAACAGCTGCAATCACGCTTAGTACAGCATTTACAATGGCCTCCTTATTTTGGGCTAACCGGTCAAAGATTCCGGCCATTATCGCATTGATCTCCTCTGTGCGCAGCTGCGGCGTCGAGCAAGCCGCTTTCCCGCCTCGAAGATACTCCCGGCATCGCCAGACCTCCTTTTCCCCCTTCGCGCTGCGCAGCACGCGCCGGTGAAAGCTTGTCTGATGTTCCTCGCAAATTATCTTTCCGCTGTAAGGATAGCGATTGTGAAACTCTGCCGCACTTTGATGAGCCATCATCTGAGCACTGCGCCGTTTGTACAGGGCATGAGCCCGATCCCACAACTCTTCCGATACAATCGCCGGAATCGAAGGATCGGGATACATAACCCATTCGCTCTCATCCACCGCTATTTTCCGTTTACTGCGGTAATCGAGCGTTTGTGTTTTATTCGCGCAATACCAGCCTTTGTACTTTGGATTTTCCAGAATGTGACGGATCGTCAGCTCGTTAAACGCGTTTCCTCTTCGGCTGCGGAACCCTTCCGCATACAATCGCTGAGAAATTCGTCGGATCCCCAGCTGCTCGTTGGCGTAAAGATGGAAGATTCTCCGTACTGCCCTTGCCTCCTCTTCGTTAATGGAGAGAACGCAGTTTTTCTTGTCATATCCCCACAGCCGATCGTTGCCCAGTACATGACCGTTTTTGATCGCCTGCCGAAAGCCGAACTTCAACCTCTCCGAGAGCTTTCTCACCTCGTCCTGGGCCACTCCAGCCATCACGACAAGACGAAATTCGCTGTCCGAATCAAGCGTATTGATCCCATCATTTTGAAACAATACACCTACGCCATATTCGAGCAGCTCCTGAGTGTATTGGATGCTGTCGAGGGTGGAGCGAGAAAAGCGGGAGATCTCCTTTGTGATGATAAAATCAAAGCGTCCCGCTTTCGCGTCCCGGACCATGCGCAGAAAACTGTCGCGCTTTCTGGTGCTCGTCCCGCTGATTCCCTCGTCAATATACCCGGGAATGTACGTCCAGCTTGGCTTGGAACGGATCAGCTCCGTGTAATACTGGATCTGGTTTTCAAGACTGTTGAGCTGTTCGTCCTTCTCAGTGGATACCCTCGCATAGAAGGTGACACGAAGCGGCAGGTCAAAAAGAGATCTTCCGTTTCTCAGCTCCGCGCGAATTTTAAGTACATTCATGCTTGCATTCCTCCTCTGTCAAGCACACAGGATACCTCAGCAGTTCAGGAATGTCTATCACAGAATGTACCAAATTCACCGCCCTGGAACAGGTGAGTTCAGACACCAGGCCGCGTTTTTTCAAACTTTCCAGTAAGACTGTCAAAATCTCATTCTGTGTGCTCTCCAAGCTAAATCACCTCATTTCCATTGATATGTGGCTTCAGATTGAAAATGCCTGTCCAATCCCCTGATATCTCTTTTGTCGGGAAGCTCTTGCCGAAAATACTCCGGCCCCTTTTTAAGCCGGAGAAAAGCTTCGATCTCTCCCACGCTGCGCGTCACAGGACACTCGGGCAGAGCGTTAAGGACGGCCTGATGGTACCGGCCTCCGGGGCAGGCCCTGCGGTCAAGGATACTCACCGCGCAGACGTCCGTTTCCGTTCGGATCGCGCGCCCGAAGCCCTGCCGGAGCTTTCTCTGCATCTCCGGGACAACGACATCGCGGATATAGCTCTCCAGTGTGGGATATTGTTCCCGCTCCGCCTCGCTCAGAGGATCGGGGGCGGAAAAGGGGAGACGCGGCAGGATGAGCGAGGAGACCATATCTCCCGGAAAATCGACGCCTTCCCAGCAGGAGCCAGACGCGAACAGCACCGCGTTGTCACACTGCTTGAACTGACGAATGACGTCCTGCGCGTGACGCCATACCTCCATGATCGGAACAGACAGCCTTCCTCTGAGACGGTGGGCTGCGGTACTCATCAAAGAGTAGGAAGGGAACAGCACCAGCGTGTGCCCGTTTGCCGCAGTCACCAGATATAAGATCTGCTCCGCAATCCAATCCGCCTCCTCTCCGCTCCCAAACCGGGCTGCCGTTGGATTCGCGGGAAAGTAGAGCAGGCAGTTCTCCTGATAGGGAAAGGGGGAGGCGGCCTTTATCTCCGTCCACCTGCAGGAAATCCCTAGCGACCGGCGCGTCCGCTCGAAGCTTCCGCCCGTCATGAGGGTGCCGGAGGTCAAAACCGCAGGAATCTCCTGCTCCCACAGGAGGTGGCGCAGCTGCGCAGGCGTGTCCCGAACATCGGCGCGCAGCTGGAAGGATCCATCCCGATGGGATCGAAGCGTCAGGACATAGTGCTTGTCCCGGCGGCGAAAAATGGAGAGGAGCCGTTCCGTTTCTTCCAGTCGGTAATGGAGTGAAAAGGGAAGCGATCGGCGCTCCGCCAGGAGCCGCCTGAGAAGAGAAACGGTGCTTTGCAGCGCCTCCTTCCGTTTCTCCGTGAGGAGAAAGGCTGTGCACGGAGAGCGCTGGCCGGGTTCAGTCAGAGAATGAGCCAACTCCTGCACAGAACCGCGCAGGGCCTGGGAGCCGGGAAGATGTTCCCGTTCCAACAGGCTGCACAGCTCCGTCAGGTCTGTTGTGGAGACGGAGCAGGCGCACATCTGCCGGGCGGTCTCCGGCATACGGTGCGCCTCGTCGACAATCAGCAGCCGGGAGTCGTTCAGCAGGGGACGCCTTCCCTCCAGCCGGTGGACGGCGTCCGCCAACAGATAGTTGTGGTTGCAGATTTGGATCATGCTCTCGCACCGCGAGACCTCCCACAGATACCGGTGGTACCGGCAGCTCCGGGCACCCGGACAATTTGAGGGACAATGTGCGGGAACGCATACCTGCCGGCGGTCAAATCCGCTGAGCTCCGGCAACTGATCCAAATCCAGCTTTCCGCGCAGGGATAAAAGCGCTTTGAACTGCTTCTCGTTTTTTTCTTTCTCCCTAACAGCTTCCAGACGCTGGGCGAGCCGAATGTCGCAGACAAATCGCTCCTTTCCCTTGCGGACGGCAGCGTAGAGCGGCCGGTCGATCACGCGATTCTTCAGCAGCACACGGGAGAGAAAGGGAAGATATTCCCGGCAGATGGCTTCCTGAAGCGCGACAGTCGCGGTTGAGATGGTGATGGATTGTGCTCCGCGCGATGGGTAGCAGCTCCGGAACAGGACGGCCGCGGTGAGATAGGCGTATGTTTTTCCGATACCGGTGCCGGCGTCGCAGAGCGCAATGCGGCGGCGCTGCATGGAATCGATCATAAAATGGCAGAGGGCGATCTGTTCCTCCCGCACAGTCATTCCGTTTTCAGGGAAAAGACGGCGGAAGAGCCGCTCCGCCTGTGCGTGGGCATCCTCCTTTTCGCTTGTAATGGCGCATCCCTCCCAATGGCTGACGGCAAACTGATGCGGCGCGGTTTTGGGCCGCGCCGCACGGATTCGCCGTCAACGGCAATCTGAATTTTCTATTTTGTTTTTTCTTTTTCAGCGCCGTATTTGCTGCCCGCACCCCCGGCGCTTGTGGGAACCATGCAGGCAGGTCTGCGGCATACAGACCTCCCACCGGCCTTCTGAGGGTCTTCCTGATTACAACCCGGAGGCAGCCGACCCATCTGACGTGTGGGCAAACGATTGTGAGTATCTCAGCCTCGTCTGAGGTCATGGCGAAAGAGGCGTGCCGCGCCTTCTTCCGGGCAAAAGGAATCGCTCCGACGCCAACAACACAGGCCGCTTCCCCCAAAAGAGAAAAGCGGCTGCATTGCGGCGCCATCCCGGCGTTTTCCCCGGCGTCGCTCGCTCAGACGGGAACGTACCCGCATGGCTGATATGCGGTTTTCAAGGTTCGGAGAAGGGGGATATTTTTGCCCTTCACTCTATAGCCCGTGGGAAAGGGCAAAATCTTTCTCTCACTCCAAATATTTTTTTAATTTTTTTCTGAGTCGGTTCAATCGAAGAGAAATCGCGTTGGGGGACAGCCCGGTTCGAGAGGCAATTTCCCGTTCGCTGAAACCCTCCATTTTCAGCAGGAGGGCTGCAAGCGTACGACGCTCAGTACAGCGCAGGATGGTGAGAAGTTTTTCTTTTTCGATACTATCCAGAAGTGACTCCGGATCATGAACCGGCAATTCTGTTTGTTCCGTGAAGGAAAGGCCCTGTTCCGCCGGCCACTCTGCCCACCGCTGCAGATAGCGGCGCTCCCGGTTGAACTCCATCCAATCGTATGTATGAAGGCGCTGGATCGTTTCCTCATCCATACCAAGCTCGCGGAGCTTTACTTCCTCCGCCATTTTCCATGTGAGCCATTCCTTTTCGGCCCGCGCCTTGTTATAAGGCATAAAAATACCTCCGACAATCTGAATTTGAAAAATTCAGATTGTCGGAGGCGAGCGGGATTTGGGGTGAATTACCAGATAACACAAATATAAAAAAAGAACCCCGGAAGATCCAGGGCGATTTTACCTTGGATTTCCGGGGCCATAGGAAAACTTCCTTCGCTTACTTTCTCAGTTCTTCGGGGATTTCGGGTTCGTAATTAGGGCGTTTCTGAAAAGTCCAAGCAGTTGTTTTATTTCAACAAAAAATGGCAATTTCAATTTATTTATCCTTCTCTCTTCTGCCAGTCCCGCGGACTTTTCCCGAAATATTGCCGGAAAGCTTTGTAAAAATAGGTGCTTGTGCGATAGCCTACAAGTTCAGAGATTCTTTCCAGAGAGAGATCCGGATTTTCACTCATCAGACGGCAGGCTTCCTGCAAACGAACCTTGTGTAGAAAATGAAGAAAAGATTCTCCGTTTTTCTTTTTAAACAAATAGCTCAAATAGCTAGGATGAAGCGATACATATTGAGCGACCGAGTCAAGAGACAGATCCTCCCTATAATTGCGAAGAATATACGCTACCGCCCGCTCTATTTTGTCCGCATTATCACTATTTTGCTTTTCGTCTTGGATTTCAGGAATTTCACGGCCAAAGAGACGGACGATCGCGTGGTAAAGACTTTGCACATCATAGCATTTTGTGGTGGAAAAAGCATGGAAGCGTTCCAACTGCAAGGAAGATTCCGGAAGTAAGGAAGAGGGGTAATAGGTACTGGCGGAAAAATCTGCAAACATTTGGGCAAATGCAAGCTCCGGGGAGGAAAGGGATTCCCAAAGATGCTGAAGGAAAGGCAAAAGCTCGCTGTATGTCCCGTCTTCTTCCGGGTTCCAGAGCCAAACGGGCCGAAGATTTACATTTTGGATCTCTTCATGATCTTTCTCTGGTATGGAAAGAGCGGAAAGAATCAGATCCGAAACGGCTTCATAAAAGAACCGGCAATCCACCGCGTTTCCATCTTCAATAAATCGGATGGAAGAACTGCATCCCCACTGTCTTGCTTTTTCTTTCAGAAGGGAGCGAATAATTTCACGGATTGCCGACAACGAAAGGACAGGAGGACAGGCCAGAAGCAGGACAATATTTCGACTGCGATGCAAAAGCACAGCCTGTGAAAAAAAGGGATTGAAAAGCGTCTGTATCTCTTCGGGTGTGTCGTTCCCTTCATTGGGAATCACCAAAAGACGATATTCCTCCTCCGGAAAAAGAGCACACTGCTCCTCGGGCGATAAGACAGGAGTATCTGACTGGCGGAAAAGCAATCTGGTTTTCATCAGAGAAAGCATCTCGCCATTTTCAATTTGTTTTTCACGATCCAGCTCTTGCAGTTTATGGAGAAGAATTTCCCGTTCGATAGGCTTGAGAAGATATTCTGCTACCTGTTGACGAATTGCACGGTGCAGATATTCCACCTCATCATACCCTGTGCAGATAATAAACCGACACCGGCTTCCCCGCTGCCGTGCGAGCTCGATCATCTGCAAGCCATCAATTTCCGGCATGTTGACGTCGGCAATGACCACATCGGGGATCCATTTTTCGATTTTTTCAAGTGCATCCTCCGCGTCCATGGCAGTCTGAATCTGTACCAGAAACAGTTGTTGGGTTCCAATCATTGCTTCCAGTCCCTTGAGTACCATGTATTCGTCATCAACGATCAGAACCTTGAGCATATTAATCTTCCTTTCCCAAAAAGATAGTTTCTTCCTGCTCTGTCAGCTGTCGTAAATGGGCACAGCATTTTGTCCCTGTGCTTCCGCTGTAAAAGGTGAAGCCGTATGCATCGCCATAATAAAGTTGCAAACGATCATGAATATTACAGATACCTCGTCCATTACAAGCTCCCTTGAAATCTTTTCGCCTTTCGTGCCGGTTGAGCAGTTCCATAATCTCTTTCACACGTTCCGCAGGCACAGCTGGGCCGCTGTTTTCCACAATAAGATAAAAATCATTCTCATCCTGCAAAACGCTGATTTGGATTTCTATCTTTTCGCGTGTTGCGCTGATACAGTGGGTAAATACGTTTTCCACCATAGTAAACAGCACGAATTTGGGGCAAAGAAAAGATTCTTCCTCAAATTTTTTAATCCATTTAACTGTAAAACGGTTTCCAATCCTTTTGTTTTGTATTCCGAGATATTGCTCTACAATGCGGATTTCTTCACGGACAGGAACAAAATATGTGCGGGATAAGGAGTAGCGAAGCAAACTGCCAAAGGAAACCGCTATTTCCGCAATCAGCTGTTCACCATGTGCTTCAGCGATCATACGGATATTTTCCAGTGTTCCGTAAAAGAAATGAGGGTTGAGCTGAGCCTGCAGAGCTTCCAGCTGTGCATTTTTGCGAAGAATTTCACTCCTTTGCACCGTTTCCTTCAAGAGATCCGTTTGAGCCACCATATCGTTGAAAGCGCTGATTAGATCGCCGATTTCGTCGTGGGTAATTTTTCCGGTATAAGGGGTAAGCTGGTGAAGATCTTGGCTGCGCATATGTGCTGCCAACAGGGAAATGTTATGAAGTGGTTTAAAAATAGCAGGAAGAAAGAAAAGGTTTGCAGCAGTAAAAAAGAGCAGAATGGGAAGCGCTGTTCCGGTTTGGAAAAAAGAGTCGGACCACAAGGCGGAAAGTGGAGTGAGGTATACAAAATGAACATTCAAATAATCCAGATAGACGGTTTCTTCCAAATAAGCAGGCTCTTCCAGAAAAAAAGTTCTGCAGGATTCCACGGTTTTCATATCCTTCCCCGCGTCTTCCAGAACCTTGTCTGCGGATTCCCCGCTTTGATAGGTTATCCACTTTTGTCCGTTTTTAAATACATAGATACCTTCTGTGACGTCATTGCGGGCTAAAAGAGAGGAAAGGGTACGGGGCTGGCATTTCAGCTCCACCACGCCGATCATCTTAGAGTAAAAGCGATCCAGCACCGCCTGGTAATATACGGGCCAGAGCTGGCCCTCGCTATATTCCAAGTTCCACCAGCCATTGGTTAGCGTAACACTATCGTCCAGACAGAAGGCACTGCCCTGCAGCTGATCCCCTAATTCATCCAGTGGAGCAAAATCTGCAAGCAAGTCGCTTACTCTTGTGTTGGTAGTGTAGATCTGAATTTCACTTACCTCGGATTTATAGGTTTGCAGGGATTCTAAAAGCGGTACAATGGTTTTGGTATATTCATAGATAATATCGCCATCGGTTTCCTCCGTTTTCTCCAGAAACTGGAGCAGCCATGGCGATGCGGTGAGAGATCGTGCGATTTCTTCCATATGAGCCAGCTTTGTTTCCACTGAAGTTTTTCCGGAGAGCAATAAAGTTTGCTGACTGCGGAGTAATTCATCCTGTTTCTGCCGGGTCTGGTAATAGTGAAGGACTACGCCCAGAATCACGGTTGGCAGCAAAACAGCCAAAAGATAGCTGACTAAAAAACGGTAAAGCAGTTTGTTGGTTTTTTGAGAAAAATTTCGCAACAAAATCAGCACCCTATCTATCAAAATACCTATTTTTCTTTGCGTTTCCAAATCAAAATGGGAACTATGAAAAACGCAGTAAAAATTTAGGCTTCCAAATTATTCACTGAATTTAAATTTATTCTATCACATCTGATGAAGACCTTCAATAATTCGTCATGGAACCTAAAAAACGAATAGACAAACTCAAAAAAGAATAGGAATTTACCGGTGTTTGGCTTGTTCCTCTAAAAATATTACAGATTTGCCTTAAGGATTTGCTCTATACAGACAAGAATCACCAATGCTATGATACATACAGACAAAACACAGTGCTCGTGAGAGGAGGATATTATGAAAAAGATGAGTTCCAAGTCATCTGTCCTAAAGCGGTTTGTCCGTCAGCTGGATTTACAGCTTTTTGCCTGGATGGGGATTATATATCTGATTATTTTTTGCTTTATTCCCATGCTGGGAATTGTTATCGCGTTTAAGGACTACAGTATCAACAGCGGATTTGGTGGTATTCTGACAAGCGATTGGGTGGGTCTGAAATACTTCCGGGAATTTGTGACCGATTATCGGTTTGGCGAGCTGGTGCGCAACACACTGGCCATCAGCACTCTCAAGATGATTTTTGCTTTCCCCGTTCCAATTCTTTTGGCAGTTATGATTTCTGAGGTTCACAATCAGCCATTCAAACGGGTGGTACAGACCATTAGCTATTTGCCTAATTTTATTTCTTGGGTTCTTGTATACGGCATCTGTAACGTACTGCTTTCAGAGCAGTCTGGAGTCATAAACCAACTGCTTATTTCCGCTGGTTTCATTGAAAAGGGGATCCCGTTCATGACAGATCCCGGTATGTTTTGGGGATTTTCCGTGGTACTGGCCATCTGGAAGAATTCCGGCTGGTGGGCAATTATTTTTCTTTCAGCCATTTCCAGTATAGATCCGAATCTCTATGAAGCTGCCATGTGTGATGGCGCGGGGCGCTTGCAGCGGATTTGGCACATTACTCTTCCGGGAATCAAGGGTTCGGTGGTTACAGTGCTGATCCTTTCTATTGGAAGCTTTCTGGGGGGCGGCATGGTTGGCTCAAACTTCGAGCAAAGCTTTCTGATGGGAAATAATATGAATAATGCTACCTCCGAAATTATTCAGACTTATGCATTTAAAATGGGCATGGCGGAAGGAAGGTTTTCTTACGCCACAGCGGTTGATCTGATCCAGTCTCTGATTTCCATCACGTTGATTCTGGTGAGCAATAAGGTTGTGAAAAAAGTGAGTGGTGAAAGTATTTTCTAATGGCACAGGAGAAAGGAAGAACCCCATGAAACGTACAATGGAAGACAGAATATTTGATCTGATCAATTACATTCTGCTGACGATTTTAGCAATTACCATGCTATACCCGTTTTATTACACAGTTATATGTTCCTTCAATGATGGGATGGACCTGATGCGTGGCGGTGTATACTTATGGCCAAGAAAATTCACACTGGCCAATTACGCTGAATTCCTGTCGGATCAAAGCTGGCAAACCGCGTTTTTTATTTCCGTCCTGCGTACAGTTATCGGTACACTGGGAACAATGGTGTTTACTTGCCTGTTCAGCTATGGCTTATCCCGTAAAAATCTGATGTTTCGCAGAGGCTATCGGTTCCTTGTGGTGTTTACCATGTATTTTTCGGGCGGGATTATCCCCTTTTATATTCTTCTGCGCAATCTGAATCTGCTCAATTCCTTTTGGGTCTATATTGTGCCTTCTTTGCTGAGCAGTTTCTTTGCAATTATTGGCATAAACTTCTTTTCCAGTGTGCCGGATTCAATGCTGGAAGCCGCGCGTATTGACGGCTCCAGTGAAATGGGAGTGTTCTGGAAAATTGTTATGCCCACATCCGTACCTTTTCTGGCCACCTTTGGACTGTTTACCGCTGTAGGACAATGGAACAGCTGGTTGGATTCCGCCTATTATGTACAGAATAATAATTTGCGCACTCTTTCCTATAAGATGATGTCGATTATCAACAATACCGTGAGCGCTTCCAGTGTTTCCAGTGCCACCACATCAACCGCGCAGAGCACAACCAGCTTTACCATTCAGGCTACCGCCATGGTGATTTCCATGCTGCCGATTATCTGCGTTTACCCGTTCCTGCAAAAATATTTTGTTCAGGGAATGATGCTTGGGGCGGTGAAGGAGTAACCCCGGGCTTATTCATAAACATGGAAACCGGCATTTTGCCGCATCAGCAAAAAGGAGGATGAATATGAAAAAAACAAAAAAACTGGTCGCTGTCTTTCTGGCCCTTGTTCTGGCTACAGTATCTCTTTCTGCTTGCCAGACTACGGGTGAAACGGCTTCCGGCACGGACTCCGCATCAACTTCCGACAGTGAGAGCCAGCAGGAAGAGGAAACTTCCTCTGATGGTAATCGTCCCACTTTGACGTTGTTTGTTGATGAAACCTGGTGGGCCTACGATACTTGGGAAGGGGATATCCCCGAAGCCTTTTCCGATATGGTGAATGTGGATATAGAGGCTTCCCGGGCAGTTGACAGCAACCAGCTTCAGCTGATGGTTGCTTCCGGTGACATGCCTGATTTGGTGTGTACTGCCAATAAGCAGCGCATGGCAGACAGCAACGTCAGCTATCCGCTGGATGAGCTTCATGAGCAGTTTCCGGATATTGACTTCCCTGTTCACTCGGTCTTTCAGTTTGTCAACCGCGCGGCAGATGGTCATTATTACACCATTGGTGTGGATTTTTCGCCGAATTCTTATTATGAGGAGTATCCCGGCATTTTGTCAGAAGGTCCCGGATTTATCATCCGCAAAGACATGATGGAAGAGATGGGGAACCCACCCATCGAAAGCTTTGAGGATTTGGAGAACCTGTTCGCGCGTGTGAAGGAGGAATATCCTGGAGTCACACCGGCTGTGTTTAACTCGGTCCATACGTTCAACTGGGTGAAGATGATGATGGGGATTCCCATGAGCACTTTCTATGACACCGGAGACGGATCGCTGGCATTTCAGTTGCGTTATCCTGACCAGCTGGAATTCTACAAAACCATCAATCGCTGGTATCGTGAGGGATATCTCCTTCCCGAAAACTTTGCATTCAAGACAGAAGACGAATCAAAGGAACCTCTGTTCTCAGGAAAAGCCTTTTCTTCCTTTGGCTATACCAATAATGCGGATAACTACAATCCCACTATCCTGGCCAATGGAGATGACTTCCAGTTCATCCAGTTCTCCGGTATTATCAGCGACAAGGCAAAAATGTATAATACCAACGCTGCCGGACGGGGATTGTATATCACTCGCTCCTGTACCGATCTGGAAGCTGCTTACCGTTTCCTTGCCGCAGCATACAGTGACGACGGACAGAAAATGCTTAACTGGGGAATTGAAGGGACTGATTACACTCTCGACGATCAGGGCTACCCGGAATTTAACTATGACAAAGAAAGTGACGCGGATTTGAAACCGCGTGGGCTGAAATACTGGGGTTGGATGGTCAGCGGTGCGTATGTCAATGGTGTGACAAATTATCATACTGGGGGTGAAATGCTCCCCGCCCTCGAGAGCATGGCAACCATCGCAGAGCGCAATCCTGTCATAGGAATGGTTTCGTTCGAAGCGGATTCGGAAGAGTCTGTTATCCTTTCCAAAATCAATGAAATGATTACTACTGAACAGATCAAGGTCTATATGGCGGAATCTGAAGAGGCATGTGAGCAGGCATTCCAAAATATGCTCAGCACCGCCGAAAGTATCGGAATGGAAAAGCTCGAAGATTATGCCAACTCTGTTTATCCGGAACTCAAAGCAGAATATGATCAAATTGCCGACAATAAAGAATAACGCAGGATAAGAAGAGGGAGGAAGGTTCAAGCCTTTCTCCCTTTTTGCAAGGAGGAAAATATGAAAAACCGATGGGAAGAGGCTTTTCATGGATCGTATGCAAATTACTGCATGCCGTTTTTATGGATGCATGGTAACGATGAAAACCGAATTCGTCTGCTGATGCAGGAAATTCATCGCAGCGGGATAAAGGCGGTCTGCCTGGAATCGCGGCCCCATCCCGATTTTTTAGGGGACACCTGGTGGCGTGATACAGGCGCTGCTCTTGATGAAGCAAGGCGACTGGGCATGAAAGTATGGATTTTGGACGACAGAGCATTCCCGTCCGGATACGCAAACGGGAAACTGACGGACGACATGCTTGCACAAAAAAGATGGAGCTTGGTGCAGGATTGTATAGATGCGGCAGGTCCCCAAAATGGTGTACGGTTTGCTATTGGCAGGCTGCTGGAAGAAAAGCGCCCTCCTGCAGCAGCCAGAGAAACCGCCTGCACCAAAAAGCTTTTCGCTGTTATTGCCTGCCGGACAGACGGTTCCGCAAAATCACGCCTTACCGGCGAGTTTCGTGACTTGACCGAACTCGTGGAGGAAAACGGTATGTTGTACTGGGATGTGCCGCAGGGTACCTGGCGTGTTGTGGTAATTACCGCAATGACAAACGCCTGTGCAGCCTGTAATAATTATGTCAACTTTATCTCAAAATCATCCGTCCGCTTTTTGCTGGATACGGTTTATGAGCCTCATTTTTCACATTTCAGGGAAGAATTCGGGAAAACGCTTTCCGGTTTTTTCAGTGACGAACCTGGATTCTACACCGGTACAACAGAGATGTATCCTTTAAACGAGCAGATCGGGAAACGGGATTTACCACTCCCGTGGTCGGAAGATCTGAAAGTTTTGATGCGGCAAAGATATCCAGAGCTGTATAAACAAATGCCTTTGCTCTGGTATGATGGGAATGGAAGCCCCAGAATCAGAAGTCAATATATGGAAGCTGTTACCTTTCTCTATCAGACAAATTATGTGCAGCAGATCGGAGACTGGTGCGAAGAGCATGGGGTCGAATACATCGGTCATGTCTTGGAGGATGACAACAGCCATGCACGGCTTGGGTGCGGAGCAGGCCATTATTTCCGGGCCATGCGTGGACAGCACATGGCGGGTGTGGATGTGGTGTTCAATCAAATCCTTCCCGGGCGTGATTTTGAGGAGTTCTGCCATCGTCCGCAGGATGGGGAATTTTATCATTATGCATTGGCAAAGCTTGCATCTTCTGCTGCCCATATGGAGTCGCGCATGAAAGGTCGGGCTTTAGCGGAAGTTTTTGGAGCAGGAGGCTGGGCGGAAGATATTTCCTGGATGAAGTGGCTCTCGGACTCTCTTCTTGTGCGTGGAATCAACCATTTTGTTCCGCATGCGTATACGACTCAGGATTTCCCGGATCCGGATTGTCCCCCTCATTTTTTTGCTATGGGACAGAATCCGCAGTCAGCGGGCATGGAGAAACTTTATGCCCATATGAATCGCTGTGCTCATTTGCTTTCCGGTGGAAAAGCGGTAATCCATACCGCGATTCTTTACCATGCCTCGGCCGAATGGTGCGGTGAAAGTATGCTCATTCAGACCCCCGCTCGTGTTTGTATGCAGAATCAGGCGGATTTTGATTTTCTCAGTGAGGATCTTCTTTGCGAAGCGAAAGTGGAAAACGGAGAAATTCTGATTCGGGGGAACTGTTACCGTCTGCTTTTAGTACCGGGATGTGATTATTTGCCAGAAGCTGTATGGGAAAGCCTCCATTGGCTGCATATGGAGGGAGCATCCATTATCTTTCTGGAAAAAGCTCCCCGCCCTGCAAGGGAAGAAGAGGCAAGCTGGGACAATGCTCCTGTTCATACGATAACAGAGCTGCCGTCGCTTCTCCGCAGGCATCAATGCCTGACCATCCGCACGCATCAGGCGGAACCACGCCTGCGCTGCCTGCACTATCTTCATCAGGACCGAGAACTTTTCTTTCTGTTTAATGAGGAACCCTGCCGCTCTATCGATACAACCGTCGTTTTGCCTGTTTCTTCTCCCCTGTCAGGATATGATCCCATGGAAAACCGGATAATAAATTTGTCGCAGAGTCTCTGTGGTATGGAACGCTCCGTTGAAATTAAACTGGCCCCTTACGAATCTCTGTTCCTTTTGACTGGTATACCTCCGCAAATTCCTGAAAATAATCGCACTCTTCAAAAAATTTATTCACCGCTGTATCCATGGAGCGTCACAGCAAAAGGAACGGGATGCACCCTTTCTCTCACAAATCTTCAGGATCTTTCTGTGCCTAATCTGTTGCCTCGTTATTCTGGTGTTTTGGAATACCGGAATGTATGGGATATGCCTTCTGGTATCTATGCAGCAGAAGTGGATTTGGGAGAATTGTTTGGACTGGCTGAAATTTTTGTCAACGGTGTTTCAGCGGGAAAACGTATTTGTCAACCTTATCGATTCCGGGTGGATGGACTTTTGCATCCGGGAAAAAATGAAATTTGCGTGGAGATTTCGACCACATTGTTTAATCGCCTTCAAGATTCCTTTTCTCTCCATCTTCCTCTGCCTCCCACAGGGCTTTTAGGACCAACGACATTATGTGTTTATTCATGATTTATCAAATAGTATTCACATAAGATTAGGTTAAAATGGTACACTAAATAGCAATACAACAAATTTGCACTGCTGCCGGAAAAGATACTGTATTTTTTAGCATGGGGAACATACGAATTTCATTGTATCCACTCTCTCCTTATTCACCCTCACCTCAAAGTGCAGATGGTTGCCGGTCGAGGCTCCGGTTGTTCCC
>ERZ779885.2022-NODE-2022-length-19418-cov-6.355214_pt1 | contig 19418 bp, 12 predicted proteins | sample MGYA00511554_ERZ779885 | MGnify/ENA primary metagenome ERZ779885 (study PRJEB29588, sample SAMEA2160998) | human gut metagenome | biome: human gut; feature: human-associated habitat; material: faeces | place: Denmark | collected 2008/2010 ... | reverse complement strand
TTTCTTTGAGCATCTGTTCGTCTTCTTCGCTCGCCTTCACGCTGGAAACGCCGAAGGAGACGATCTCGATGCCCCGCAGGTCACGCCAGCGGGAGGAAAGCTGTTCGTTGAGGGCTTCGGCCAGCTCCAGGGTGTGTCCGGGGAGAGCGGAGTAGCGGATCCCCATGTCTGAGATTTTGGCAAAAGCGGGCTGGAGAGCGGTGAGCAGCTCGGTTTTCATTTGCCCCGCGATCTGCTCCGTCTTGAAATCCTCGGTAACGTTGCCGCAGACGTTTTTGTAAAACAGCATGGGGTTTGTCAGCCGGACGCTGTACTCGCCGAAGCAGCGGATGCCGATATCCAGATCGATGGCCGCCCGCTCATCCAAGACCCGGAAGGGAACGGGGCTGGGGGTGCCGTACTTGTTGCCGGTGAGCTCCTTGGTGTTGAAGTAGTAGACGCGCTGGTCCTTGGGAGCCTCACCGCCGAAGGTGAAGCGCTTGCCGACGTTCTGGAACACCCCCTTGATGGATTCTCCCAGATCGCCGGTGAAGAGGCTGGGTTCGGTGGACATATCGTAGGTGTACTCGCCCGGCTCTGCGCACATATCCACAATCTTGCCCTGCTCCACAATGAGCATACATTGGCCATTGGCTACCGCGATGACAGAACCGTTGGAGATGATGTTGTCATCCCCTTTGGTGTTGCTGGATCGACCCGTGACCTTCTTTTTTCCCTTGACGGCCAGTACGTCCGCGGGGATAGCTTCGCAGTAGAAGAATTCCTTCCACTGATCGGCCAGCACGCCGCCGGCAGCTCCCAGTGCAGCTTTAATCAGTCCCATAAGCGTAATCTCCTTTCTTGTTTTTGTTTTTCGAACGCGTCGGAAACATCCATCTGTCAACGAGATGTCCGTCTGTTCCTATGGTTTCATTCTACTTGTTTTCGCTATGTTTCGCCCTACCCGCGGCGGGTAGTTTTTCAGGGAGAACGCAAAAAAGGAGCGGCCTTTGCCGCTCCGCAGGCTGCCGAAAAGATCGGCGCGCCGTGCCCCGATTGGAAGCCGGGACACGGCGCGCTCATTCACTTACAATTTACGCTTTGCAATTTGTGGTTCCCTTAACTTATACGCGCTACCGCCACCGGGACGGGTGCGCCGTTGATGTAGAACCCGCATCCGTCGCCGGGCTGGCCGACCGCATAAACCTTAAAGAACCAGTCTTTGCCCTCGTTTCCGACATATGCGACGGTGAATGACGGCGAACCTGCCGTCATAGTGGGCTTTGTGTCTGCCGTAAGGCGGAACTGGTATGCACCGCCCTGCGGGACAGTGAACGGGGCTGTGGTGTCGCTGATGACCCCGCTGCCGCTCGCGGAGACGATTGTCAGCCGCGCGACAGTTGTTCCGTTCACCGTGACAATGCACGTTTGTCCGGGCTGGCCGTCTGCGTACACCTTATAGAAGTAGTCGTTCCCCTCCTGCGAGGCAAAAACGCCGTGGAAGGCCGTATCGCTCAGTGTAACAACGGGAGTCGAACCATTCGTGCTCGTGAGACGGAACTGGTATGCCCCGGAGACGTTCACGTCGCCGATGGTATCGCTCACGCAGCCCGCGGGCTGGGAGAAGGTATCATCCGCCGGTTTCATCGGAAGCCGATAACCGCCGCCGAAACTGCCGCCCGAGCTGGAGCCGGAGCCGCCGGACGGTTTCTTGTTTTTGATGGTCAGGGTGGCGGTTTCTGTCGCGGTCAGATTGTAGTTGTCCGCGCCGGTAAAGGTGGTGGAGCTCTCGTTCGTCCAGGTGATGGTATAGGTGCCTGCCGGGGTGCTGGCGCTCACCGGCGTGATGCCGTCGCTCTCATAGCAGGTGAAAGCGGGAGTTTCGCTGGGGGTCAGGGTATCGCTTCCCACCAGGCCGGTGTAGGCCAGCTCGAACGTGGGGATGGCACTGCCCTTGGTGATGGTGAAAGACTTGGGCTTTACAGCGGCATCTTTCTTGCTGATGGTGACGCTCACGGTGTTGTCCGCAGGGGTAAAGTCACTGTGGTCCTCGTCGCCTCTGACCATGTAGTACACGGTGTAGGATCCGGCGTCCGTGCCCTTGGGAATAGGGGATGTCCAGCCAGTGCCGCCGGTCAGGTTGTACATCATGGTGCCGCCCTCGGGAATGCCTGCCGTGACCAGCTCCTGCGCGGCGCCGTTATAGGTCAGGGGCTTGGCGGCGGGAGGGGTGGTGAGGCCGGCGGGGGGAAGGCTGACGATCTTTACGGTGAACTCCTGTTCCACGGCGGCTTCATAGTTGGTCACAGCTACGGAGTTCACGGTGACAGTAAAGTTGCCTTCGGTAGTGCCCGCCGTTACAGTACTGCCGGACAACGTGGTGTCAGCGGGGAGTGTGGAGCCGCTTTTTACCGCGAAGGTAAGCACAGCGCCGGGTGCGTTGCTGGAGCAAACGGTGTTGAGATCCAGCGTATTACCGAAGCTGATCGTTTGGGCCTCGGTGGGAACGGTGATGGTCTGCACCGCATTCTTGATGGTGAAGTTCTCCGTTCTATGGCTGCCGTAGTTGCCTATGCCCTGAATGGTGACAGTGGCGGTTCCGGCATTGATGTGGTTGCTGTAGGTGACGGTGTAGTCTATATCAAGGGTCAGGGGATCATCGCGGTTTTGGACCACAGGCGCGGGGGTCTTTTCCGTGCCGTCATAGGTCTCAGCGGGAATGGGCTTGACCTCCACGTCGGAATCACCGATATTCATCGGGGCAATGATGACGGTGACGGACTTCACCTCAGAGTCGCTGTGGGAGCTGTCACCTTTGGCCTTATAGTAGACGGTGTACTCATCGGCATCGGTAGCCTTGGGAATGTCACCGCTCCAAGTACCATCGCTGCCCAGCTTGTACTGCATGGTGCCGCCGGTGGCGCTGCCGTTGGTGGCCAGCAGCTCCTGCTCGGTGCCGTTATAGATCAGCCCGGTCGCACCGGTGGGGGCGGCGGTGAGAGTGGCAGGATCCTTATCAGCGGTGGCGGGGAAGGTCTTGGTCAGTTCCAGTTTGTCGGCACTGAACCACTTGATCTCATAGCCATCGCCGGTGGTTGTGCCGTTCAGCGAATTGGCGAAGCTCCCGCCGGAGTTGGCCGTCAGGGTGATCTTGGCGGTGTAGACCGTATTGGCTTTCGCCGTGCCGGTCACAGGAGAGCCGGAAGTACTAGTGCCCTCAAACCATTCCACATTCGTGATGGTATATTCTGCGCCAGCGTTAACGGTGCCCGTGGTATCCAGCGCCGTGCCTTTCACAGGAGTATTCACTTTGGCGGAAACGCTGGTGGTGGCTTTATAAACCGTCACGGTTTTGGTGAGTTCACCGACTTCAGAAGCGTCAGGCGTAATGTCCGCAAAAGTATAGCTGCTGTCGCTAAAGGCACCGCTTACCTTGTAGTTGGTGATAGAAAAAGTCTTGTCTCCAATTGTTGCTCCATCTTTCACTTTGAAATGAACAAACAACAACACGGTGTTTGCCGCCACATTCGTTGTAGCATCATAAGTAGGATCTGTGTATGCAATGGAAACATTGCCTGCGTTATTACATCCGGTCACATCAGGCTGCATCGCAGCGTAGGGGGCGTGATCAATGGATGTGATCTCAAATGCATCCTTCTCAAAGTTAAGTGTTAAGCCCAAGCCGGAAGCAATAAGTGTTGTTGGTTGAGTAAAACTCACTTTAAATGTGCTGGTATCGCCTACAGCGATGCTGCTTTTTTCAACCGAAAACGCATTGCCGGCCGCAAGCGCGGTCATTGGCAGCGTTGTTAGAAGCAAACAAAGCACAAGCATTGTTGCCAGAAAACGATTCTTGATTTGTTTCATAGTCATTCCTCCTTTAGTTAATTCATCAAGTCAAATATAGAACTCAAATTTGCGATTTTGCGGTTAATCTGCAGTACATCCATATAGTCTAAGATAGTATCCGTTCCATTAATCGCAGTTACATTTGCTGCAGCAAAACGGTCTGCCTGATCCTGTGCATCACCGGCATTAACAACAGATGTAAGATTGGCAATTTTGCGGTTAATCTGTAATACATCAAGATGTCCAACTGTTCCGTCATAGTCTACATCCCCATACAGCCACAGCTTCTGCTCGCCCAGGTTGACGGCTGTGCTTTCCACGGTGAAGGGGACGATCTTGGGCACATACTTGCCGGGCTTGAAGATGGCCAGCTTGTAGTCGCCGGGCGCCACGTCCTGGAAGCTGAATGTCTGGTTATACCGCTTTCCGTCTGCATTTTGCGTCATGCCTCCTTTCGCAGCCGTATATGCCAGCGCCGTGGTATATGTCCCGGTTTTCCACTCGCTTTTGATGGTGTTATCGTCTACGGTGGAGGGATAGAGCCGGTACTCGGCGTTGTTCTGGTTGTTCCAGCTCACCGCCGTCCCGCTGACCGTCACGCCGCTGGGCAGTTCTCCCGGGATGAAGTTGTAGGTCGCTATATCAGAGTAATATAGCAACCCATAGGCATCTCTCGCAGAGGTGACGATCCTGAGGTGTCCGCCCGAGCTGTCAAAGTGGATCGGTCCTGTGTAATATTGAAAGTTGCGTATGTCAGTCTCATCCGGGTCAGTTGTGTATATGACCCGCGCGTTCACCGGCCACTTAGATGGGGGGAGGCTCCAATGAAGATTCACATCGACGGGGCCGGTGAGGATAAACTCGTCTTTGGAGAGATTAGACGTATAATTCCCTTTCGGATTAACGGACATGACGGGCGGCGGCGGATCGCCCGTCCCCAAAATGGTGTCTTCCCACTGCGTCCAAACGCTGGTATCCACGTACTTGGGGACACTCCAGCTGATATTGCCGTCGATATCCTCCTGCCGCACTCGCATGGTCCAGTAGTCTGGATTACTGTTACCCCCATCAAGGATCAGGGGGTTCTTACTGTAATCGGTGCCCTTGTCCCACTCGTTGATCGTGGCTCCCAGTCCCTCCTTATAGTAGAGCGTCCCTCTCTCGGGGACATCCACTTTCAGCTCTATCGATTTGTAATAGTAGCCCTCGGCCGTGGTGACTTCCGGTGCTTGCACCGACTGAACCCGAAACCATTCCGTGTACAGTTTTGGGGGGTTGAGCGTACTCCCCTTCACGGCTGTGAGCCGATAGGCCTCCCCCGGGGAGATCGATTCGACCGCTACCGTCAGTTCCTGCTTCTCTGGGTCGTACGCCCACGTCGAGGGAACCGCCTTGTTATCTCCGTCCAGCAGTTTGATCCCCGAGAGGCCCTGCGAACTGTTCAGTTTGTGCCGTACGATCCCGCCGCTGTCGTTCAGCCACTCAAAGACGGGATTGCCGGGTTCGCCCAGGCGGAAGACAGGCTTGATCGTGGCTCTATCGTCAGTCACCTCCAACTCGGGAAAAAACCAATTAGCACGGCTACCGATGTAGTCACCGATCTGCCAATAGAGGATCGGAAGCTCAGGGTCGCGTGTTTGAACGAGCCACAGCTTGTCACCTGCAATAAATGGGCCGTGGGTGAAAAGATTCCTTTGGGCGCTGTCCCATGCCTCCCGTATCTCGCAGTCCTCCAAAGTCAAATCCACAGGGGTACCGGTGCGGTAGATACATTGGTCAGACTGCTTCTGGACCACCACGTTGGAGGGCGGATACTTGACGGTGTCATCCCGATTGTATAGGGGTCCTCCTTTCCACCCCTCACCGGGTCTCCACTTGATGCTCATGTAGGGAATCTGAATCCCTTTGAATTGGCTGAGCCGCAGACCGCGGCTGTAGAGATAGGAATACCCGCTCCGGACTTTGCTGAGATCCATGTTGATACTGCCCGTCGTGTTGACGGTCAGGGTATTCGCGTCGATGCCGATGGCATAGCACTGTTCAGTGTCAGAGTAGATTTGATAGAAAAGACAATTATTATCGGCAGATTGTGTTATGTTGAGGGAGGCATGATCGAGGGTCTTTAAATGCTCGGCCTTTATTCCGCAGGTGCTGTGATGATTTAAATTGATATCGACAGTGACATTGCCACTAAGCGTTACGCTTGTTTGGGTGGAGGAAGAATCCTCATCAAAGCCACTATACATTCCCATCAGCGGGGTCATACGCACTTCGTTGAGGTCGTTCCTGGTTGATCCAGAGAGAAAAAGGGTGCTGCCGTTCGCAGATGTAATGGTCAGGGTCCTGTTTTCATCGTAGCTTTCGGTCTCGTCCGTTGCAACAATGCAGTAGAGGTACGAAGGTGTCTTGTTGCCAGAATATACATTGTCAGGAATGCGATCTGGCAGCGAAATGGTACTGTCTTTTTGCACCTGAATTTTAATATCACCGGGGGAATACGAGCAATCAATCGTTCCGCCCTCGTAACCATTCATGTACAGGGTATTGTTTTTGAAGTACAGGACATATTCAGAGGGGAACTGGCCTGAGGAGGCTTGATATGTTTTGTATTGGCCAGACGTAGTATATTCATTATTTGATTTTATGTACCAACCTTCCGTCAGTTTTACTTTATTATAGCAAAACCGATCATATATAGCCGTATAATAACTATAAATCCACACAAACGAAGGGCTCGTCCCTGCACGCACCTGCATGGGGTTCGGGGACGGGAGCTCCTCTGGTGCATCCGGGGCAGGGAGCCCATCCGCTGCTTCCACGGCAGGCGGGCCGGCGGCGCTGCCCTCTTCCGCCGCCAGCGCGGTCAGCCCCAGACCGGGCAGCAGCGTCACCGCCAGTGCAAGGGACAGCAGCCAGGCAGTCAGTCGTTTCCGCGTCAGTTGTTTCATGCTGGATATTCCTCCTTTCTGTTTTGGGAGCCGCGGCGTGTCTCCAGCCGCTAAAGGGTTTGCAGGCTGGCGGCCAGATAGTCCAGTGACACGTCGTAAAACACGAAGTCGTCGATTTCTCCCTTCCGCTTGGCCTCGATGGCCCGATGGACCGCCTCCGTCTGCCCCTCCGGGCACATGAGCATGAGCCGGCAGTGGGGCGTAACCTTCCGCAGCCATGCGCACAGAGTCAGACAAAAGCCGATGTCCTGGGCGCCGTCCTCGGCCACCTCCAGCAGCGCCCCGGCGGCCAGATGGCTGCGGATGGCCACATCCGCGTTGGCGTAGTCCGGCTCATAGCACAGCTGGAGCCCGGGCGCATCCCGCACCTTGGCCATCAGTCCCTGGGCCAGCGACGCCCGCCGCATGATCAGAAGCACTGTTTTCAGCATTCCCCACCTCCCTGTATATTGAATATCTGCTTTCATTGTAGCGCCTTTTTGCGTTCCGCGCCCTACCCGCAGCGGGTAGTCTTGCTTCCGGCACATTGTACCTCTTTTATCCTCGGTTCGTCTGCACGACCCATTTGGCGCTGTCGACCCGGAAACTGTATCCGCAGAAGGAACAGCAGTGGTTTTCATCCGGTACGAAATTCGCGCCGCAGGAGGGACACTCCCGTTCCGTGAAAAACTTGCCGTCCTGTTTTCTCCGCTGGGGATACCGGGCTCTTTGCAGCACCAGCGTCCTTTTGTGTTTTGTGGTGTACGGCTTTCCTCCCTGAGGAAGATAGGTTTCGCTGATGTACACCTGCGCCGTGATTCTGGTGGTCTCGGCCGTATTGACCACCTTTTTCAAGCGGATCGTACCGATGATGTAATCCATCCGATCGGGATGGTTTTCATCCTGATACAGCGCCTCGCTGATACAGGAGCGCAGATAATTTTCAGAGTAGCGCACGATCTCTTTTTCCAGTTTTTCCTGCTTTCCGTGTGAGATGGTGGAAACAGCGATCACTGCCGCCAAAACGAGAGCTGCAGTCCCCACCCCCGCCGCCAGGGAGATCATGGTGTCCCGGATGAGCCAGAGGCAGAGGAACAGGCAGACATACAGGATTCCGCCCCAGAAAAGCAGCCAGAGCATCTTTTCCTGATTGGCCCCCATCTGCTCATACACCTCGAAGGCCTCGGTTTGCCAGTCGTAGAAATCACTTTGGATCGTACCGCCGCAGTAAGGGCAGACCGTCTGCTGGCTTTCCAGCGTTACCTCCGCGCCGCAGGAGGGGCAGTGGATCGTCTCTTTGCCGGCGTAGTATATCTTTTGCTTTCCGGCGCGGTCAGACTGACGGACGTGTCTTGACTGAAGCACTCGGAGACGGGCGTTTTTTCGGTAGACCGTATGGACGGGGCTGCCGCCTTCCTTTGGGAGCAGGCGCTCCAGGGCGCTGCACTGCAGGACAGACTCCCGCCACTCCCGGCCGTCGTCGCTCCAATGCCGGAAGGTGTTTTTGGGCAGGGGGACCACGTCGGTCAGCCGGATCTCCCGGCAGAGCTTCCGCCGCTCCAAAAGCGCGATCTGCCGCTCGATCCGCCCGCGAAAATTTTCATCCATCCGGGCAGGGAGCAGCCCCTTGTCCGCCTTCCCCAGGGGGAGCAATACCATGTCGAACGCTCTTCGGATCTCGCCCTGCAGATTGGTCCCCTGCCATGGCCCCTTCCGCTGGGCCAGCATTTTTTTGCACTTGGTGCTCTTCCAGTTTCGCTTCAGAAGACAGGAAAAATCCACGTCAATGATTTTATCCGCAAGAAAGCCGATAAGTACTGCCGTGACCGCAGCCGCCATAAACGCCGCTTCCCAAAAGCTCATAAAAGCACCTTCCTGTCTGCCGTCTCAGCGTGTTTGATTCTGTTTGCCCTTACCGCGTTTTTTGCCCTTGCTGTCGGTCTGCTCCTTCTCCGGGCAGATCATACCGTAGACCATGGCGGCAGTGATGACAAGTCCCACGAGGATGGCCGCGCAGCAGAGGAGGAAGTTGATGGGGCTTTCCTCGTCCGCGATTTTGTATTCCCCGTTCCGGTTCCTGTAAACTTCAACAGGGATGGTGTCGCCTACCTCGAGCTGATTGTAGAATTGATCTCTTTCACGGTCATCCGAGTAGGTGTGGCAGTCATACTTGCCCTGATAGGTCTTTCCCTCCACAACAAAGGAGACCTTCATCTTGTGAAGCGTCTCAAGGAAGACAGTGATATTATCTACCCTGGACTTATTCTGCTTCCCATCTTTGTCCCCAATGACTTTTTCGCTGCGTTCGATTGTTTCAATCACGGCGTCCACCGTCCGGATGTCGTCGGAATTCTTGTAGTCGTCGGCGGCAGTCAGGCTGGTTATTACGCCGGCGATCCCGGCCACCGTCAACCCAATGCCTATAAGAAGGATGATGACGTCGTATTTACCGATCTTTTTTCTCTTCTTTTTCGGATTGTCGGCCATTTTTTCCTTCATGATGCACACACTCCCTCCATATGTCTCATCCCGAGATCGCAAGCGCCGTTTTCAGCGTCCCTGCTTTCTCGATAATCGGATATCTGATTTCATTGTAGCGCTTTTTCCCGTCTGGCACCCTATCCGCCGCGGATAGTCTTTTCCCGGAAAGAAGAAACCACCGGCTTTAAGCCGGTGGTTGGGGGGGAGAAAAGGTATGGTCAGTACAGGGGATTGATCCAGCCGTTGGAGATCATGTAAAAGGCCAAATCCACCGCCTTGGAAAATCCGGTTTTGCCCAGCATGTTCATTTTGTGGTATTTCACGGTGTTTTCGCTGATGAACAGCTCCTGGGCGATCTCTCTGGTGGTCATATGCTTGCACATCAGCCGCAGCACCTCCATCTCCCGGTCGGTGAGAGGCGCCTCCCCCTGGGGCAGGGGAATGGTCTTTGGCTCTGGAAAGCTGCTGCCTCCAGCCATCACCGTCCGGGCCACTTCCAGAAAATCGTTCAGGCTTCGGCTCTTGTAGATAAAGCCGTTGGCTCCGGCGGCTTTGGCCCGGGGGATATAGGTTACCTCGTCAAAGGCGGTCATCACGATGATTTTGACTTCGCTGTCGATCTTGCGGATGTCCTCCACCGCCTTCAGCCCGGACGCGCCCCCTTCGGTGCACACGTCCATCAGCACCAGCTCCGGGTGCAGGTGGCGGCAGAAATCCGGGGCGTAGTCGGCATTGGGCACTTCCCCGACCACGGAAAAATCCCCAGTTGCCGTTAATGCTGTGGTCAGTGATTCCCGCATGGATGCGTGGTCCTCCACAATCAGGACTTTGGTCATGTTCGATCAGCCTCCTTTGGTACAGACAGTTCAATCCGGAACCGGGGAACGGTATACAGCTTCATAACGCCTCCCAGCCGGGCTATCCGGCGGCGCATCCCGCCAATGCCGCCTCCCTCCCGAATCGGTTCGGCAGGGGGAATGCCGTTGTCCGTGACGGTCATACGCCAACAGTCGTTATGGAACAGGTGGAACTGGATGCGGGTTGCGTAGCCGTGGCGTACGGCGTTTGTGACGCACTCCACGGCGATCTCGGCAAAGCTTTCGGCCACAGTCTCGTTGTCCGGCAGCGCCCCTTGAATCTCTACAGATACCTCCATGCCCCGAAATGTCTCCTGCAGCACCTCCAGACGGCGCGCGGGGCTGGGCGACCGGTTTTCCCGCAGTGCCGTGGGAAGGCTGCGGGCGAAGTCCAGAAGCAGCGCCTCGTCCGGCTGCTGGCCGTCCCGCAGAGCCCGGAGAAGAAGGCTGATGCGCTGGCCCAGCAGGTCATGAACACGGCTCTTGCTGCGGGCGATCTCCTCCATTTCACAGATGGATTGCAGATGCTCGATGGTATGGCGCAGCTCCAGCCCACGCTGTTCCAGAGCCATGTTCTGGCAAATCAGATGCTTTACCGCGTTCCACTGCGCCGTAACGTCGTCGGCGGTGAGCAGGACGCAGATCCGGCGCCCCATAGGAATGGAATGGGAGGTAATGCTCCACACAGAAGAGTCGCGAAGGCGGAACACTTGCTGATCCCCCAGAATCTCCCGGACGCAGCCGCTGTCCAGTGTTCCGTTCTCCAAACGCCTCTGAAACTCCCTGCCGTTGTGCAGGGGCTGCCCGGTCAGATGCCGGGCTAGTTCCTCCATCCGGCGGTTGTACAGCAGGATGTCTCCTTGGGGGCGGAAGAACAGCAGCCCCGTATGCAGGGTGTCAATTGCCTCTTTGATGGATATGGAGGAGATCTGTGTATAGAGTTCCCGGCGGCGCATCAGACAGATATGTACGCTGCGGGCAAGAAAATACAAAAGAGCGGTCAGGAAAAAGAAGGGATAGGCGGCCCCGGTAATTTTCTCCGTCATGGGGAGCAAAACGGCCGCCCCGACAATGACGAAAAATGGCCAGATCAGCTCCGTTCCCACGGCAGCGGCAGTGCCCAGCACCGCGGCAAGTAAAAACACCACCTGGCGGGCAGTATAGTAGGCACTTGGCATCAGAAAGCCGCCGTACAGTCCATACTGCACCTGTCCCAGAAGGGCGGCAAAGAGGAATAAAACTGCCAGGACAGCGCATTCCATCCCATTTTCTGCCCTGCGTCCCCAGCCGGCCGGCAGGCGGCGCAGACTGTAGGAAACGGCCAGGGTCTGCAGCACAATGCATCCCGCTACCACCATGACCAGAGCGGTCAGGCTCCATTGGGGGAAGCGGTAAAATTCACTCACAAGCCTCACCTCCCAAAGGCAGCGTCAGACAGAGCCCGAAAGCGTCGTCCAGATCCTTGCAAACAATCTGCCCGCCCAGGGTGGAGACCGACTCCGTCAGCTCCTGGGAAAACTGCCATTGCCCGGGGTCGCCGCCGGGAAGGAAACGAAACGCCAGCCGGTCCCCTTCCGTTTCCAGGTATCCCATGAGAGGGGAGGCTTCCTCCCGCAGCGTCAGGAATATGGTTTCAAAGGCAAAATCATAGCACAGCGCCGCGCTGCGGATCTCCAGTCTGCCCGTTTGCCCGCAGCGGATCAGCGTTTGAAGCCCTCCGTACCGGGCCATTTCTGCCAGCTCATCCAAATACATGCGCAGCTCATCAGCAGCCAGAGGTTCTCTCTGAAGGGCCAGAAAGAACAGGTTGCATCTGCGTTTGATATGGCACAAGCACAAGGTAATCGAGGCGGTCAGGTTTCCGGGGGCCTCTGCTTCCGGAAGGGTTTCGATGAGGCGGGCCAGGGAGGTGATGCGGCGCTCCATGTCCCGATCCAGTTTCTCAAAGAGAGCCTGGTTGGCCTTTGCGGCCAGCAGACGTTTCTTTACCTCACCTTCCTCCCTCAACAGGGCGTTGGCGGCCTCCAGGCGGGTTTGTACATCCTGAATCTCCGTGCGCAGCCGGTTGATCTGGGACAGATCCTCCTGCCACACCGCCATACCGCTGCGGACGGGAACAGCGTGAAGCTGGGTATCTCGATCCCGGAGCAGAGGCTTCTGCATATCCGTTCGGAGCCGCTGCCAGACAGAGTGGGAAATGGGGTGTGCACCGGGAGAGGACAGAACAGTGCGGCCATGCTCATCCAACAGCGTCAGGTTGATGGGCGCGGAGGCAAACAGGCTCTGATATTGAATATTCACTGGGATTAGCCCCGCGTGGAGCACCATTTCAAAAAATAAGACGGAAAGGATACAGACATTGACCGTGAGATCGCTCTCCCACGCCAGAGGAACCCGCTTGATATAAGCGGCAAGGTAGGCCAGCAAGACGATACAGAACAGCAGAGGGGGAATGCGTCCTCTCCGACAGGGGCTCTTGTTCCCTTTGCGGAGCAGATTCCAGAGGGCGGATACCAGGAACAGGAGGGAGACGACGGTTACCATCCAATATCCCGGGCCGTAATGGTAGTTAGAAGCCCAGTTCCCGCCCGGTGTAAAGCGAAATACCAGCTGATGAATATCGTTTGTCATCACCAGCAGCACTGAAAAGACATAGACGGCAACGGGTGGCCACAGGGGATGAATCAGCCGTTTTTTCCCTTCCGGACGGTCCAGGATCTCTGTCAGATACAGCAGAGTTACCGGAAGGGCCAGCTGAAAGAGATAGTAGCCATACCAGCACATTCTGCACAGGGTTCCTTCTGACGGCAGCTGGTATTTGAACAGACGCAGCAGCAGCCATCCTATTATGAGCCAGCTCATCACGATAACGACCCGGCGGATGTCATGGCGAATCATTCGATGAGATACTGTTCCCTTCCACAGCAGAATGGCTGCGGTGAGCAGCAGGGCGGATAAAATGTGCTCTCTCATGTCGGCGGTGGTATAGAGGCGGGCGTGAAAACCCTGCCGCCGCAGATCCCGGCTGCTGTCTCCGGTGAGGGCCAGAAACCAGTCATAGTCCTCCTCATCCAAAGCACGGGCTGATCGGTAATCGCCAGGAAATCCGGGCGGCTTCTCCCCGCTTGCCAGAGGCAAACCTGCGGACAGAAGGGCTTCGTCCAGTCCGGGGTTCAGAGTCAGCGGTACATCCGAAAGCAGCCCCATGTGGTAGGATAATGTGCCCTCCACCGGCACAACGATTTCATAATTTCCTCCGTTTTGATTCCATGCGGCAGCTTCGTAATCCAGACAGATCAAAATGGGAGCATCCGATCCGTCCAGCTCAAAGCCTCCATTCTGACAAAGATGCTCCAGGAAACTCAATGCATCCCGCTTCGCCGGTTCATCCCGGTTCAGCCCGTATGACAGCGCACCCATGGCCAGCATATTGCGGATGACAGAAAAACTGCTCATGCCAACGGGATTCCCGCTCTCTTGAAGGCTGTTCCAGCCGGTGACGATCGCATCCGTACGCGTGCGATCCACCGCCAGCACGACCGTGGCTGATACATGGGGATACCAATACCGGCCAACCCCTCGGGTCATAGCGGGGATAGCCTGCACATCGAAACAGGCGACCGCATTGCCCTGTGACACCTCTGCGTAGAGGGTATCCGTTGCCTTCCGCGCCGTATATCCGGGGAGGAAGGAGTTCAGAACTGCGCTGTACGGCTCAGTTCCCTCCGCCGCGGAAATCAATTGCCCTCCCTCCGCACTGCATCCGGTGAGCAGCAGGCACAGCAGGAGGAAAAACGGCCATCTCTTTTTCATGGCGCCACCGGCTCTCCGGACTCCTTCATGCGGCCAGCGCACTCCCGGCACAAGTCCATCTCGTCGCAGATAAGAAAGCAGGCATCACAAACCAGTCGCAGGCAAACAGGACATTGACTGAACCGTTCCCTGGCCTCCTGCCCGGCAGCCAGGCGAGCCCGCTCCTTCTCCCGCTGATAGATAGCGTCATACAGCTCTTTCTTTTCCCGGTACTGTGTCTTCTGTGCAGCCTTTGAAAAGGGGATGCTGCTGCTGTACCAGTATTCCCCGCACACCTCACATCGAATGGAAAAACAGAAATACTGTGGCGTCGAGCAATCCTCCAGATAGCCTGACAACAAGCTTGTCATATGGTATGCCTCCTCTCTCTTCTCCTTCTGTTATAGCAGGAGCGATCCCGTGTGTATATGGTCTGTCGGATACTTTTTTCCGTATTTTACAAAAGGTATCCATTGGATAATAGAAAAAGCGTACAAAACCACTTGTTTGGCTTTGTACGCTTTGATAGATTGCTAATCTGATTTTAGAAAAGCTCCTGAAGCCTTCCGCAGCGGCGGAGCAAATCAATGTAGAGCATCAGTTCATCCCGGGAAGCTACTCCCAGTTTCTCATAAATACTCCGATTGTGCTTTCGAACTGTGCTCATGCTGATAAAGGCCAGTTCCGGGATATCTGCGATCTCGTGTCCGTCGATGTAGTAGCGGAGAATATTGCGCTCGGACTCTGTCAGCAGATCCTTTCGTGCCACAAACTGGTCGAAGAGTTCTGCGATGTTGGGGGGGAGCTCTCCCTGTTCCAGACGCTGGTTCCGAGCTCGGGCGTTCAAAAATTTTGCTAGTTCATCCACCTCCGAGATACCTGAGGACAAATTTTGTTCCGGCAGTTCTTCCTGCTGGAACCGCTTCAGGCTGTCAGTGATAGGCCGGACAAACCGCCGGGCCAGAAAGAAGGAGAGGATCAGCAGTACCACCAGCAGCACCAAGGCCGCAATGATCCAGGTTCTTTGCACTTCGGCGGTGTATGCTGCATAGCTATCCTGAGGGATCAGAATTCCGGCGGCCCAGACAGTCTCCTCTGTTTCTTCCTTGGAGATGGGGATGATCTGATGCAGACCGATGTACCGCTCGGTGCCCGTGTCATATTCGTTAAAGTAACGCCCCTGATGGATGACAAGTGTCTCCTGACCGTCCAGGTAGGTGCCGGTGACGCTGCCGACCAATCCATCTGACAGCAGGAGACGGCTGTCCTGAATGGGAGCCAGCACGGTAACAGAGGAGCCGAATTGTCCCTCCACTGCGGGGTAGGATAATTGGAAGTACAACGCGCTGATTTCCACGCCGCAGATCCCGTATACGGTTCCATCACTGCCCACGATGGGGACGCACAGCAGCATGGCGGATTCCCAGGTGTCTTTCAGGTCGATCCGGCGGGACCAGAAATAGTGCTGCGCAGGCCTGTTCAAGGGTGTATCCATCAGCTCCCGGCAGCCTGGGATCTGATGAATGTCAAATTCCAGATTCCAACGGTTGTGCAGTTCCAGATCCTTTTGATGAGCGATATCCGGGATGCCGCGGAAGTAGACCACGGTAGGGGTTACTGGGCTGCTGGCGCTGAGATTGGAATAGCGCAGATGGAGCCCGCTTCTGGAGTGCTCTGCCACAGGCAAGGCGGTGTTGGCCGTGGCATTTAAAATCACATAGGCTCCGTTGCAGTCGCAGGTTTGGAGGGTCGTATTAACCAGCGGGTACATAATTTGCTGCAGCTGTAGAAGACGCTCGGGGTGATCGTTGACCTCTTGCAGAGAGATGCCTTCCTGGACCAATATCCCTTCGATCTCACGGCTCAGTTCTTTGGAGAGGTTTAAGCTCTGGGCGGTCAGGCGATCCAAGTGACCGGTCAGGCTGTCCTGTGTATTTTGCAGATGGAGCTCCATCACCTCATGAAGCTGCTCATCATTTTGGGAAAAGGTTCCGGCAATGGACAGAAGGAAGATCACCGCCGCAAAGACCACCAGGATCATGGACACCCAGTAGAGCATCAATTTTCTCTGCATCCCTACGCTCTGCTTTTTTGCAAAGGCATTCAGTGCCCGCAGCTCCTTGAATTTGTTCTGCACAGCGTTCCCTCCTTTTTTGCGTTATCGCTCCATAACTTCCCGGAAAGCCTGAAGTCGGTCTGCGCTGATTTGCTCCAACCCAGTCTCCCCGGCATCCAGATAGTCCTGACGACCGAGCGCAAGCTGTGCCCGTATGTGGTCTTCCAGCGTCGTTTCCAGACTAAGATAGGTCTCCAGCTGCGGCGGAACATAGAATTCATAGTTTGCCTGGGTGTCCAGATACGCCTGATAGAGGGAGGCGTATTTGGCGTTCTCCAGACCCTCGATGGCCTTTGGCAGCTCGTTTTCAAAGGCGGTCCGGGTTACCGGCATGTAACCTGTTCGGGTTACGAACTCCACATTGTGGCCCGGTTCGGTCAGCCACTTAAGGAAGGTCACAGCGGCTTGTTCCCGTTCCGGAGTGGAGCGTACAGTGCAGAAGCCTGCTCCCCGCTGCATGACCAGTTTTTCCCCGTTCTCAAAAACCGGACAGGGGCGGGAGATGATGGTGATATCCTCAGAAGTATTATCCGGGTAGGTCACCACATCGCTGTAATAGAGGATACTGGCCGAGGATGCAACGCTGACAATGCTGTCCCCGGTGCGGAGCGATGCGGTGGCGTAACCACCCTTAAGCCAGACGCCTCCCTGAAGCGCGGCTCGTGCCAACGGTTCCCACGCTGTCTGGAACGCGGGGCCAAAGGTGAGTTTGTCACCATGAAAGAAATCATCGCCCAGAGATTCCACCCCCACCTGGAAGTAGTTGAAGTAGTAGTCGTGAACGAACATGGATTTGGCGTCGTCCGGAATATCCGGCGTCTGTCCGTCAGTCCAGGCTGCATAGATCTCTGCGGCGTTGAAAAGCCCCTCCCAGGTATCCAGATCCTCAAGCGTTACGCCTGTTGCCTGCGAAAAGCGATCGAAAATGGTTTTGTTGATGAACATGATCTCTGTGGATTTTGCCACAGGAAGGACGACCAGGCGGTCATTTACCATTCCTTCTTCCACGAAAGCCGGGAGAAAAGCGGACAGTTCTTCCTCACTGAAGTAGTCTTGATAGTCTACCAGAATGCTGTCATCGGGGAGAGCCATCACGGTCTTTGGATAGGAGATGAAAAGGTCAGGCAGTTCGGAAGCTCCCGGTTCTTCGTTTGCAGATGCCAGCACCAGCTCGTGAATGGTATTGGTATTGGACACAGAGGTGACCTGCACGTTAATCTGCTGCTCTTTTCCCACGGTCTGGTTGAACTGATCGATCAGATCATTAAGAGGGGAATCCGCCTGCCCGCCATAGACATGCCAGACCGTGATGGTGGTTGGCATTTCTTCTTTTTTTGTTGTACCGGAACAGCCCGCACAAAGCAATAACACGACAGCTAGCAAAAAAATAGACGTTTTGGACCTCATATCTCCATCCCCTCTCGTATTTTTATCGTATCTTCAAAGAGTCAATGGTTTCTAAGAGCATCTTTTTTGTCAAAAAAAGGTCTGTCTTCTTTAGTATAGCACAGACCTTTTTTATCTTTCACTACCCGCCGCGGGTAGTTTTTCCGCATAACATAACTGATCATGTTTTATCATTATTTAATTATACAGGGCGCAAGGAAGCATTACAAGCATCATGTATCTTTGCACCTGAGAGAGGCTATAATCCCATCCGATTAACAGATACAATCGTGTTGTTCTTTTCCCAACGCAAAAAGATTTTAAGGGCTCCACATCCGTTTCCACAATCTTCGTCACATGTTCGCGGCCGTTGCTCTGCAGAACGGCGTGGACGTGAAAACAGTGTCCAACATGCTGGGTCACTATGACGCGGGCTTCACCCTACGCACTTACACACACGCTACTCGCCAGATGCAGGAAAGCGCAACGGAGAAGATGGGGAATTTTATAGAACAAGTACTGTGAGGGCACGCAAAATCACAGGAGAGAAAGGCCCTTCCTCTCCTGTAATTTTATTTTTTCCCCCTGGGTCAAAATTTACGTCGCTATATTGCGGCTCAATTTTTGACCCGCCTAGTAAACGCAAAAACCCCGCAAACCTTACGGCTTGCGGGGATTTCTGGAGCTGGCAATGTGACTCGAACACACGACCTGCTGATTACGAACCGGATTCGGTGTAAAAACCTAGGCAAAACGGGCGTTTTCAGCCCTTTTCCAGCGGTTGAATCATCAGGTCAGCACTCGTTTCCCGAACGCTGTCGCACGCATATTTTCCGGTGTGGGTCAGAGCGTGGGTCAACGGAGGGAAAAGACAAGATCTCATGTACTTCAAATTTTGCGCCGCATAAACAAAGAAATAAGCCCCGGCAAGATATGCTTCTCTTTGATCCATGAAAATGTGCATTCATTTGTAGTAACTCGCTAATAAAATGTGAATCGATAAGAGTAACTCACTAATTTTTTGTGGCTTCAATTGATTTCTCCACCAGCTATCGGTATAATAATAGCAAAGGAGGCGGATGAAATGCTCTACTTAAAACGCAAAATCGATGCATTTTTGGACGAATGGAAAGCGAACCCCGACAGAAAGCCGTTGATCGTCAAGGGGCCCCGACAGGTGGGGAAAACCGAGTCGATCCAGCGGTTTGGAGATATGAATTACCAGAGCGTGATTACCATCAACTTCGTGGAAGAACCGAAGTATAAAATGATCACAGCGGATGGATACAGGGCAGAGGATATTATCAAGAATATCTCCAGAATCGACCCGTCCAAACGGTTTGTTGAGGGCGAGACGCTGATCTTCTTTGATGAGCTGCAGGAGTTTCCGGATATTGCCACAGCGCTGAAATTTTTCAAAATCGATGGTCGGTTTGATGTGATTTGCAGCGGCTCCATGCTGGGCATCAATTATCGGAAAATCGAGAGCAACAGCGTGGGCTACAAGTCTGACTATGAGATGTTTTCACTGGATTTCGAGGAATTCCTGTGGGCCAAAGGCTATGACGATGCCTTCATGGAAGACATGCTGGAGCACATGCGAAATCTTACGCCCTTTAACGAGGTGCAGATGTCGGTGTGCAGCTCGCTCTTCCTTGACTACTGCATCCTGGGCGGAATGCCCGCTGTTGTTCGTGAGTTCATTGTAAAAGGTACCTTTGAGGGGTCGCTTGAAGTGCAGAGACAGCTTATCGCGGACTACAAGGAGGATATTCGCAAATATGCCGAGGGCGTCGACCAGACCAGGATCCTGAATGTGTTCAACCACATTCCCGTGCAGCTCGCCAAGGACAACAAGAAGTTTCAAATCTCAAAGGTTGCCTCCGGTGCTCGTTTCCGTGACTATAGAGGATGTATTGAATGGCTGGACGATGCGGGAATGGTCAATATTTGCTACTGCCTGAATTTCCCGAAACTGCCGCTTCAGGGCAACTATGACGATACGAAGTATAAAATCTACTTTGCCGACAG
>ERZ779885.2008-NODE-2008-length-19502-cov-9.171440_pt1 | contig 19502 bp, 10 predicted proteins | sample MGYA00511554_ERZ779885 | MGnify/ENA primary metagenome ERZ779885 (study PRJEB29588, sample SAMEA2160998) | human gut metagenome | biome: human gut; feature: human-associated habitat; material: faeces | place: Denmark | collected 2008/2010 ... | reverse complement strand
GAGCCACCTTGAGAACAAGAAAATCTGCTGCTTACATGCAAGCATGACGCATCAGTTTTTTTGTTCTCAGTGGTTCTGAATAGTTATCTTTTTATTTTATATCGACATATAATACGCAAAAATAAAGACCGCGCCTTAAATTGGCGCGGTCCTTTACCCTGCTATTTACCGGTATATTAGTATTTAAATACAGCAACTCCGTAAGGCGCAAGTGGATAAGCAAATGAAAATGGTCTGCCGTCACACTCTGATTTGACTGCCTTATAGTCCAGCTTCTTATATGACTGTTTTGCTGCCTTGCCTCTGCCCTTTGCAGCCTTCTTTACAGGCTCTTGTACCGTTTTGCCGGTAAACTTAGGATCCTCACTATCTAAAACGAGCTGATATGTCTTGCGCTTTGGCACTCCGACTCTGTAATCAGGTCTCTCTACCGGTGTGAAATTGATAACAAAGAGCATATTATTCTTGCCATCCTTGCTCTTTCTGATAAAGCTGAAGATGCTTCTGTCTGCATCGTTTGCATTTATCCATTCAAAGCCTTCCCAGCTTGAATCCAGCTCATACAGACAGCGGTTTCTCCTATAGAGGTGAAGCAGCTCCTTTACCCAGTTCTGGATCTTTTTATGCTCCGGATTCTCAAGCAGATACCAGTCGAGTTCTCTTTCCTCACTCCACTCCTGCTTCTGTGCAAACTCCTGTCCCATGAAAAGAAGCTTCTTTCCACAGTGTCCCATCATAAATGCATATCCTGCCATGAGGTTCTTGAATTTATCCCCTTCTAAGCCCGGCATTTTGTTGAGCATAGAACACTTCAGATGTACCACCTCATCATGTGACAGTACCAGAATATATTTCTCACTCTCATTATAGCTCATCGCAAATGTCATCTTGTTGTGGTTATTTTTACGGAAATATGGATCCAGCTTCATATAATCAAGGAAGTCATGCATCCATCCCATGTTCCATTTGTAGCTGAAGTTCAGTCCGTCTTCCTCTACCTTGCCTGTTACCTTTGGCCATGCGGTAGACTCTTCGGCTATCATTACAGTTCCGTGATTTCTTCCAAGTATGAGTGTATTGATATGCTTGAAAAACTCTACTGCCTCGAGGTTCTTATTGCCTCCAAATTTGTTTGGCACCCACTGTCCGTCGTTCTTTCCATAGTCAAGATAAAGCATTGACGCAACTGCATCCACACGGAGTCCGTCTACGTGGTAATTTTCTATCCACATCAATGCACTTCCGATAAGGAAGTTCTTTACTTCATTCTTACCGTAGTCAAATATCTTTGTGCCCCAGTCAGGATGCTCTCCCTTTCTTGGGTCTGCATACTCATATGTGGCTGTTCCGTCGAAATTGGCAAGTCCATGCGCATCCTTTGGGAAATGTGCAGGTACCCAGTCGAGGATTACTCCGATATTATTTTTATGGCACTGATCAACAAAGTATGCAAAATCCTCAGGCTCTCCATACCTCGATGTAGGTGCATAGTAGCCTGTCACCTGATATCCCCATGAGCCATCAAACGGATACTCTGAAATACCCATAAGCTCAATATGTGTATATCCCATAGTTTTTACATAGGATATGAGTGATTTTGCAAGCTCCCTGTATGTATAAAAGCCCTCATCATCCCTGCCCGGATGTCTCATCCATGAGCCCGGATGGCACTCATATATAGCCATAGGTGAAGAATATACATCAGCATCTGACTTTGCTGCTCTCTTATCCATCCACTCTTTGTCAGTCCATGTGAAGTGCTCGATATCTGTGATGATTGACGCTGTTCCCGGACGAAGCTCTGCGTAGTTTGCATATGGATCCGCCTTGTACAGCTTATCACCCTGTTCAGTGACTATAATAAACTTATACATCTGACCCTTTTGCGCTCCCGGTACAAAAAGCTCATACACTCCCATGGTTTCCGGCTCTACACGCTTCATCTCATGACTGGTCTCATTCCAGTCGTTAAACTCACCAAACACGTATACTTCCCTCGCATGTGGCGCCCAGACGTCAAAGCACACTCCTTTTTTTCCTTTACGCTCAGCTAAGTGAGCACCCATCTTCTTGTAGATATCATAGTGTGTTGCCTGACCAAACAGGTAACAATCCATTGCTGTAAAATTACACATATATATACCCCCCATAAGTATTTATTTTTCCCTGAAATGATCCTCTTTGAGTACAATTCGGTCATCATCTGTATATCGCCTGGCTGTCAGAATACTTATAGCCTTCTTAAGTCCGCTGTGAGCCTCCCTGTCTATAGCCTCGTCAATTATATCCTTGACCTCTGTCAGAGTGGTAGCCTGGTCTATCCTCTCAATATTGCTGATTCTGTTATGCAATGCCAGAATAGCCATCTCATCTATCTTGTACCCAAGCTCTGCAGAGTACGATTTGGCAAACAATACGAGTTCATCATTTGTAAAAATAGGGACCGATATCTTTTCCGTGAACTTGGATGCAAAGCCCTCATCCATTGAGAGAGCCTTCTTTATACCCTTTGATGTATCCTCAAGTATATAGAGTGTTCCTGTAATATCATGCTCCATCAAAAATGATAGCTGGGCAGCTATGCTGCGGTCGATATCACCGGCTCTTTCTATGATGAGACAGCCTCCTGTTATCTTTCTGACTACCTGCTGCACATCCTTTTTATTGAGTGCGGCAGCATCAATCTTTCCCATCTTTCCTGTGAGCTGTTCACCATCTTTTTGTAATACCTTTATAAAGCTTGTAGCAAGCATTGTCTTTCCGCAACCCTGCTCTCCCTGTATAATGAGGTTGCCTGTGGATGCGTTTTCTTTCCTGTTGAAATGATCAAGCACTGCATTATATGCCTTGCAGATCTGATCCTCCATACCCTTTACCGGTATGAAATATGAAAATATAGCTTTCTGTTCGCTTGTAAGCTCTTTTATATGTTTTGTTTCTTTCAATTTCGAGTCATCTTCTTCGCTGTCTAAATCCTCCGGCAATGAAATATCCGGCATTTTTCTTGTCTTAGCCATATCCAGCTTCTTCTCCAGTCCCGGATTCTTTGCTGTCATCTTGGCTATTTCCTGCTCGATAAATGATGTCACATGATCAAAATCTCTCTTCTCAGAAACGTTTTCTTTCTCCTGTGAAGTCTCATCATCTGATGTATCATCATCGACATTTAACATATCATCTGTTATTTCAGGCATCATGGTAGTCGGCTGCATGAGTATCTCGTCTTTCTCAGACTCCTCTGCCATAATTATATCCTCCGGCTCTCCAACCGGTTCCCTGGCTTCATCTGCAGCCTCTTCAGGTACTTCCCGTGACTCCTGCACTTCTTCTATAGCTTCTTCTATAGCCTCTTCCGGTGCTTCCTGCGGCTCCTGTGCTTCGTCTATAGTATCTTCAGGTGCTTCCTGCGGCTCCTGTACTTCATCCACAGTCTCATCTGCATAAAGCTCCTGCATATCCGGTTTCTGCTCTTCTTCAGGCTCCTTCACGGCAGCTTTCTGCTCTATAATATCAACCGGCACCTTCAAATACTCCTCCTCAAGAAGTTCCTTCGGAGTGACACCTGCATCCAGCTTTGGAATGACATCATTTAGTCTCTCCATGATGTCTCCTGCCTCCTGAAGTGCTCTTGCCTTAGCTGACTCAAGTTTCTGCTGCTCAGCCTCTTTAAGTGCAATTTCAGCCGCATGTCTGGTCTTTTCCCATTCTTCAAGCACATCCTGTATAGACATCTGTCCTGTAATCTGATGCTCAAGCTGAGTCTTTTCACTCATGACAATAGACATCTGTCCGTCAGCGTCTTCACCCAAAAGCTCCTTGAAATTCAACTTAAGTGAACCATCTATCTCTTCATCTGTAGCGATATGCTCTGTCTCTTCCGGCTGCTGTACATACTCTTCCTGCTCCTTTTCGAGCTTGAGATAAGGAATATCCTCAACTATCTTTTTGATGGTATCCATCGTATCAGCAACTTCATTCTTGCCCTTGGCCTCCATGATCTGCTGCATACCCTTGGCAATCTCCTGCTGTAAATTTACAGTATTGAACTTCTCCTGATTTACAGTAATCTGCGGAATAGTTACGTCATCATGCACTATCTCTCCGCCCTTTACCATCTCCATGGCACCTATCTCAATGACCTCAGCCTCATCCTTTATCTTAGCCGGCTTTTCCTTCTCTGCCTTGAATCGTCTGTACTTTTCCTCCTGAGCCTTGGTAAGTGGCTGATAAAGCATCTTAAGCTCCAGCGCACGCTCCACATATGGTCCGTCTCCGAACCACAGAATGAGCTCATCGCAGGCATCTATACACTTATCGGCTTTTCCGGCCTTGTGGTATAGATATGCAAGCTCATATGCCCACTCCTCAGTGTATTCTTCATCCTTGTACTCTTCAAGAATAGTGATAAGCTCATCAAATGAAGCTCCCTGCCCTTTTTTGATGGCATATCTTAATACATACTTCATATCATCATGAGGCGCTATCTCAACAAACTCATCATAATACTCTGTAGCAGCATCATAATCCCCCATCTTGATGGCGACCTCAGCCAGTCTGTATATAATCATCCTGCCGATTGGTGAACGGTCATAGGCCATTAAAAGTATGTCCCTTGCATCCTGGTATCTTTCGGCCTTCTCGTAGATTTCGCCGATTTTAACGAGTGTATTTACATTTTTAATTTTGTTCCAATTTATGCTATCCGCAATCTCTGCTGCGCTCATATAGCCCTCCTCGGCGCTTAGGGCTTTTATCTGATCCAGCTTGAGATTGTATTCGTATTTATCCACTTATTTCACCTACTCGTATTTAAGCTTATTATTTTTGGTATCTACGCCTGTTGTCTTTGTATAATCCCTTGTGTCCTCAGGAAGCTTCTTTTTCCTGAGAGCATAATTAACAACTCTTTTCACAATATAGTATATCACAGCAAAGGTTGGAACACCAAGTAACATTCCAAGAAAACCAAACATTCCTCCGCCGATTAGTATGGCAAACATAACCCAGAAGGTCGAAAGACCGGTAGATGAGCCAAGTATCTTAGGCCCTATTATATTGCCATCCACCTGCTGCAGCACGACAATAAATATCAGAAGATAAAGCGCATGCCACGGACTCTGAATTACTACTATGAGTAACGATGGAATTGCACCGATAAACGGTCCGAATACCGGAATCACATTTGTGACGCCGATAATCACTGCAACGAGCACCGATGATGGAATCCTTAAAATCAGACATCCGAAATATGCAATCACACCTATAATCAGTGAATCTATAATCTTACCGCTTATGAAGCCTCCAAAAATCTCATTTGTCTTTCTGATCGTCTCAATGATGATATTGCCTGTCTTTGGCTTGCAGACAGCATATATTATCTTTTTGCTCTGTCCTGCGAGAGTCTCCTGAATACTCATCACATAGACCATCACGATTATTCCGATAATAAAATTAAATAAGCCTCTGACTACCGAAATCACACCGGTTGTAATCTGTGCAACATACTTCTGTGCCTCAGGAATCAGCTTTTCTGTGGCATAATCCTCAATGTAGTCGGTTGCATTCTGTAAACCTGTGCTCGCGAGCTCAGCAATTTTGCTGTCCCCGAAATTGCCGTTCTTTATCATGTTGATGAATGCCGCAACATCATTTGGCAGTGTCTTCATAAGTCCTGATATACTTGCTATGACAGAAGGCACAATAGCCGCAATGAGGAGCGAAATAATCGCTACCAGAATAATAACCGAGCCTGTGATTGCAAGAGCTCTTGAAACCTTTCGCAGCTTGCTTTCGCTTTTCATCTTTTTGGAAAGAAGCTTTTTAAAGCATCTTTCCAGCCACAGCATGACAGGATTCATCAGGTATGCAAGCACAAGTCCCATTATAATGGGCATTGCTGCCGCAAGCAGCTTGCTCCATATGCCTGCAAAGCCCTCAAATCTGTACAGTGCAAAGAAAAACAGTATACTGACTGCAAACGTGACAAATACCATGACACCTATTCTGATCAGATGTGGCCATTCCTCACGCCCTGGGTGCGAATTCTGCTTCGCACCCTTATCTTCATTTATCTCAATGTTTGATTTTTTACCAGCTTTTCTGGTTTCTTCCATCGGATTAGACTCTCCTTATTTACGGTTATAGTTGATGAGACATCCCTTTAATATTATCTCTCTTTCATCATCTGTGAGCTCACCCATCTTCAGTGTAAATGGCTTTAATTCACCATCCTTGACAACATATGCCTCAAACTCCGTCTTTGCATCCTCGATTTCCTTCTTGATTCCCGGAAGGAAGATATAGTCGAGATTGTGGAACGGAAGCTCTCCCTCATCGATGATGAATGGGAGCATTCCCCAGTTGATAAGGTTTGAACGATATCTCTTTGTGGCATACTCGTTTGCGATATTTGCCCAGCCTCCGAGTACCTTCTGGCAGCTTGCAGCCTGCTCTCTTGCTGAGCCGTCACCCGGCTTAACAGCAAAAATTGTGCTTCCGAAGCCCATATTCTCATGGCTTGCCTCAGGGAATTTTTTCTTTACTACTCCCATGATTTCAGCAACCTCAGGAACAGCCTTTCCTGCGCACTCACCACTCTCTATAGCCTTCTGGGCCTTCTGGATTTCCTTTGCTCTGCCTACATACTCAGGATCCTTTCTTGAAAGTGCGAACTCTGCAAGGCCAAGAGGGTTTGAACGATATGATGATGTCTCTCCTGAAGGAATGAGCTCATCTGTTGTAGTAACAGGATCATGAATCTCTGAAACCACCTTAAGGAGCATATTCTCAGGAAGCGCGCTCATTGCCGGCCAGTCCTTGATGTTTGGTCCGAACTGGATTTCAACTGAAGGATCTGCCACTCCATGGCTGTCAAATACACGGTTCTCATATATAGTCTTGTCAAAGAAATATTTAGGCTTTGTAAAGTTGACATCAATATCCGCTGCTGATGTAAGGAAGCCCTTGTTTGCTGCTGTTGCAGCGATTGAACGTGCATCCATGAGTGCCACTGAGCTGATCTGTCCGTTCTGTACCTTAGAACCCTCTCTGTTAGGGAAGTTTCTTGTTGAATGACGGATAGAGAATGCGTTGTTGGCCGGTGTATCTCCTGCACCAAAGCAAGGTCCGCAGAAAGCAGTCTTTACGATTGCACCTGTCTCAAGAAGCTTTGCTACAGCTCCGTTTTTCACAAGCTCCATGTATATTGGAGTAGATGCCGGGTAAACACTCAGTGTAAACTCGTCTGCTCCTATTGAATGTCCGTTTAATATGTCAGCCGCATCGCAGATATTCTCAAATCCACCGCCTGCACAGCCTGCGATGATTCCCTGGTCTACATACAGTTTTCCGTCTCTTACTTTACTCTTTAAATCAAGCTTCACCTTGCCGTCAAAGCTTACCTCAGCTCTCTTCTCACAGTCATCGAGAATATCCATGAGGTTTGCATTGAGCTCATCGATAGTGTAAGTATTGCTTGGGTGGAATGGCATAGCTATCATTGGGCGGATCTGGCTTAAATCAATCTCAATAAATCTGTCGTAGTAAGCCACCTCACCCGGATTAAGCTCCTTGTGGTCCTCAGCCCTACCGTGAATCTCAAAGAATTCCTTAACCTGGTCATCTGTTCTCCAGATAGAAGAAAGACATGTAGTCTCTGTTGTCATAACATCGACACCTATACGGAAGTCAACGCTCAGATTAGACACACCCGGTCCTACAAACTCCATAACTTTGTTCTTTACGAAGCCGTTTCCGAATACCTCTCCGATAATTGCAAGTGCGACATCCTGTGGTCCAACGCCTTTGATTGGCTCTCCTGTCAGGTAAATACCTACTACCTCAGGCATATCAATATCATATGTCTGTTCGAGAAGCTGCTTAACAAGCTCAGGTCCACCCTCGCCGACTGCCATAGTACCAAGTGCACCATAGCGTGTATGTGAATCAGAACCAAGTATCATCTTTCCGCCGCCGGCAAGCATCTCTCGTGCAAACTGATGGATAACTGCCTGATGAGGTGGTACATAGATTCCTCCGTACTTCTTTGCACATGTGAGACCAAACATGTGGTCATCCTCATTGATTGTTCCACCAACTGCACAAAGGCTGTTGTGACAATTTGTAAGTACATACGGGATAGGGAATTTCTCAAGTCCTGAAGCTCGTGCTGTCTGGATGATACCTACAAATGTGATATCATGCGATGTAAGCTTATCAAACTTAATCTGAAGCTTGTCCATATTGCCGGATGTATTGTGCTCCTTTAAAATACCGTAAGCAATTGTCTCCTGCTTAGCTGTCTGTTTATCGATGTCCATGCCGGTCTTGCTTTTGACAGCTGCCTGAGCCTCTGGTCCATCAATTATTACTTCCTTACCGTTTAAAAGGTAAGCACCATTTTCATATAATTTCACTTATTCTACCTCCGTATGTGTATTTCAAAATTCTTTTATTTACTATTATATAATATTATAGGTAATTGTGGCAATAAATAAATCACCATCTACCTTAATTTCGAATTTTCCTCCCATCAAATGGGTCAGATTCTTTGCAATCGAAAGTCCAAGTCCACTTCCTTCAGTGGTTCTCGACCTCTCTCCCCTCACAAAACGCTCTGTCAGGTCCACATTTCCGTTGCTTACTATGTCAAGCTCGTTCTTAGACACATTCTTTATTGTAAAAACTGCCTTTTTATCTGCCTTTTCAAGTTCTACATATACTCTGGTATTTTCCAGTGCATATTTTGCGGCATTAGTATACAGATTTTCAATAGAGTGGTAAAGCTGACGCCCATCCGCATAGATAAATATCTGTTCTGATGGAATTTTTGTAACTATTGTCAGATTTCTCGACTCAAATCGCTCATTGAATTCACCTCCGGTCTGGTATAAAAGCTCAACCAGATCAAGCTTTTGCATATTGAGCTTCACATTTCCCGAGGTAATCTTTGATGTCTCTACCAAATCCTCTGTAAGCTGCTTTAAGCGCTGTGACTTTTCCTCCAGCACATGTATATAGTATTTGGCATTTTCATTTTCCAGATTTTCCCTCTTAAGCAGGTCAACATAGTTGACTATTGAAGTCAGAGGTGTCTTTATATCATGTGATACGTTTGTTATTAGGTCTGCCTTTAGTTTTTCATTTTTAAGGCTCTCATTTACCGAGCTCATAAGACCCTGGCGTATATGGTTGACAGCCTCCGCCACCTTTTTCTGCTGCCCATGAAACTCATTGACATTGAGTGTAGTGTCAAGCGCTCCTTCCGAGATAGCTTCAAGAGCCTCCTGTATGCGCATTATCTCTTTGGTTTTTTGTGTATGGATATCCTTTTTCTCAATAACTCTTTTCAAAAGCTCATAGCCCTTGTACATCAGGCTGTGTGTGCAAAGTATATTGCCTTTTATCTTCCTTACAATGCTCTGGTATAAAATAATAAAAGCCAGATCAAACAAAAAAGTAAATGTGCCGGCCGTCATAATGAGTGATGCATAGTCAAAATGCTGGTTTTTTACGCCTGAAATCACTTTTCCCATAAATACCATGAGCAGTGTAAATATCACCAGCATCACATCAGAGTATACCTTGTCAATCGGTAAATAGTATATTGTATAATCATCCTCTGATTTTCTGCCTGCCACGTTTGCCATATATGTCAGGCTCACAAAGCTGCCTACCAGGCCCGCCAGCGATATTAGTGTATATATATCAATATTTTCATGCGCATCGTGCCTGAATGCATAGCCTGTGGCAAACACTCCTGTTACCATAAGTATCATGCATAGCTGATGTAAGACTATGACCGCTGCTTTTTTTCCTATCGTATACTGCTTCATTTGTTGTCCTCTATCTTATAGCCTACTCCCCAGACCACCTTCAGATAGCGTGGCTCCTTAGGATTTATCTCTATTTTTTCCCTGATATGTCTGATGTGCACAGCAACTGTATTATCGGCGCCTATCGCCTCCTCGTTCCATATGCTCTCATATATTTCGTTTATTGAGTAGACCTTTCCCTTGTTTTTAAGGAGTAAAAGCAGGATATTGTACTCAATCGGTGTGAGCTTTACCTCCTCACCATCCACAGTCACCTTTTTTAAATCATCATTTACCAAAAGACCTCCGGCTTCATAAACCTTGTCTCCGGCTGCATCATTGCTTGACAGAGTGGTATATCTGCGAAGCTGTGACTTTACCCTTGCCACAAGCTCAAGCGGATTAAAAGGCTTTGTGACATAATCATCAGCCCCCACATTGAGGCCTAAAATCTTGTCAGCATCCTCTGTCTTTGCCGAGAGAATAATTATCGGCACCCTGCTTTCCTTTCGTATCTGCAGAGTAGCTCTTATTCCGTCGAGCTTTGGCATCATGACATCTATTATCATGAGGTCTATTTTTTTATTCTTCATAATTTCAACCGCCTGTATGCCGTCGTAAGCCTTCTCCACGTCGTAGCCCTCCTGCATCAGGTAAATCTCAATTGCCTCAACTATTTCCTTGTCGTCATCACAAACTAATATTGTCATATTATCCTCCTTCTATGAATTTTGAACAGAAACCTTCTCCTGCCGTTAGTCAGCTATATTTTATCAGATTATCCACTTTGTTTTTCTTAAAATCTGCTTAATATTACCCACTTTAAATATAAGCCAAAAAGCAGCCGTTCTGTTTTGAACTGCTGCTTTATATTACATAGGTGTGTTTCATTTCCCTTTATTTCCGGTGATGCTCTGCCACATTCTGTGGATACCGTCTGTGAGCTCCTTTCCCTCCTTTGTGTTGATAACAGGTGGATTGCCGGCTTTTCTGCTTATTGCCTTATAATCCTCATCAACAGACGATTTTGAGCCGGCAGCCTTGGCTTCATCCTTATCATTGCTATGATTTGATCCGGCATCAGGTGTATCGTCTGCAAGCTTCACTTCACCCACTACACCATCTCCCAGGTCCTCGCCCTCAGCAAGTCCCAGTTTTCTGATATAATCCATATTTACCTTGATTTCAGTCTGTCTGTTTGCATAGATGGACTTCTCTTCCTTGTCAATAGTACGCTCCTCTACAGGCTTACCTGCATTTTTCTGACGTTCTATCTCCTTATTTCTATCATCGATAATCTTAAGATACTTCTCCGTATCGGACAAATCCTGAAGCTGTCCCTTGAGCTCATACTGGTTAGTTTTAACTATCTTCTCCTGCTCTGCAATCTTATCCTTCATATTCTTGCACAGCTTTTCAAGTGACTCGTTGGTATCATTGATGATATCACGCACTCTTGAAAGCGCCTCATCCGTATAGATAACCGATGCTGCATACACATCCTCAGCCTTTCTGCTTGCATCCCAGACTATCTGGTCCCCCTTCTTTCTGAACTCTCTCTCTGCGTGATTGCGACTCTGCTCAGTAAGCTCATACTCATCCTGTATTGCATATATACACTTATTCAGCTCAGCAAGTAAATCTATCATTTGCTGCTTGTTTATGATCACCCTGCTCGGCTCCGGCTTATACGGCTCCGCCTTTGAGAGCATGATATGAATTTCTCTTAGTACCTTTTCTGTTTTATCGTTCGCATTCATTTTCTATTTCCTCGGATTTAAATTAACATTATAACTATTCAGGGTGGTTCTGAATACTCACCACTTACCCATATTTTATATGAAAATCCGCTTCTCGTAAATAGCCAAATGAATAATAATAGCTACTGATTACAGCCCTTTATAATTAAATCAATCCCGCTGCCGCATTTCTCAGCTCATCTGCCGCATGCTTTATCTCGGCAGCCTGCTCTTCGCTCACATTTCCGGGCTTTGTCCTTGAAATAAGCTTCTTCACATACGAAAGCGATGATTTCACACTTTTTTTCTGTGCGCTGTCCATAGCCTTTCTTTTTTCCTTGTCAGCCATGACATTTTCCACCTGGCGCACAAGCGTATCAGCCTCACTTCTTGCATCAATATAAGCCTTTCTCTGTCCGTCTGTTGCCTCATACTCCTGCGCCTCACGGATAGCCTGCTCAATCTCAGAATCAGACAAATTTGAGCTTGCGGTAATCGTAATCTCCTGATGCTTTCCTGTGCCCAGGTCCTTTGCAGAAACCTGCACAATGCCGTTTGCATCTATATCAAACGTCACCTCTATCTGCGGCACACCTGCCGGAGCCGGCTTGATGCCCTTTAGCCTGAAGTTTCCAATCAGCTTATTGTCCCTTGCAAACTGCCTCTCACCCTGCAGTACCTTTATATCCACAGAGGTCTGGAAGCTTCCTGCAGTTGTAAAAATCTGGCTGTATCTCGTAGGAATAGTCGTATTTCTGTCAATAATTTTGGTTGAGACACCACCGACCGTCTCAATTCCGAGTGAAAGCGGTGTGACATCCATCAGTATAATCTCTGCCGCACTGCTGCCTGCGACAATTGCTCCACCGAGCTTGCCGCCCTGTACTGCTGCACCGAGTGCCACGCACTCGTCAGGATTTAGGTTGTGTGAAGGCTCTTTTCCTGTAATTCTTCTGACCTCCTCAACAACAGCCGGCACACGTGTAGAGCCTCCTACCAACAGCACCATTCCAAGCTCTGCTGCACAAATCCCCGCATCTGAAAGTGCCTGATTGACAGGAATAGCAGTTCTCTCCACCAGATCCTTTGTTATCTCATTAAACTCAGCCCTTGTGAGGTTCATCTCCATGTGGACCGGCTGTCCCTTTACAGTGGTGATAAATGGCAGATTGATAGTGGTTGAGGATGATGATGAAAGCACCTTTTTTGCCTTCTCAGCCTCCTCCCTGACACGCTGCATAGCAGTATTATCCTTTCTCAGATCCACATTCTGCTGTCTGTAAAACTCTGTGACAAGATAATTCGTGATTCTCTCATCAAAATCATCTCCACCCAGATGATTATCACCGGCTGTGGCAAGCACCTCTATCAGATTGTCCCCTATTTCGATAACAGACACATCGAAGGTTCCTCCTCCGAGGTCGTAGACAAGAATTTTCTGCTGCTGTCCGTGGTCCAGTCCGTATGCGAGTGCCGCAGAGGTTGGCTCATTTATAATTCGAAGCACATTAAGCCCCGCAATCCTTCCTGCATCCTTAGTTGCCTGCCTCTGCGCATCCGAAAAATATGCAGGAACTGTGATTACAGCGTCTGTCACTGCCTCACCAATATAGTCCTCTGCATCCTTTTTCAGCTTTCTGAGAATCATAGAAGAAATCTCAGGAGCTGAATACAGCTTTCCGTCCACTTTTGCCCTGAAATCGCTTCCCATCTGTCTCTTTATTGAGAAAAATGTCCTGTCCACATTGACTGCTGCCTGCCTCTTTGCAGCCTCGCCAACCAGTCGCTCTCCATTCTTTGTAAAAGCCACTACAGACGGAGTTGTTCTCTGACCCTCGCTGTTAGTTATGACTACCGGCTGATTGTTCTCCAATACTGCCACACAGCTGTTTGTTGTTCCTAAATCTATACCTATAACCTTGCCCATTTTATGCCTCACTGTTTTTTTATTTAAGTCTCATAAATAATTGATTTTTTTGACTTACTATTTCATCCTAATACTACTTTAAGCTTGGAAAATTCACTCGTCAAGGCATGAGGCTGTTATTTCAGAGAATGTTTATACTTTTAATTTTTATATCACAACATAACAACAAAGGCACCGCCGAAACAGTGCCTTTGTTGATTAGTTTATAGGTTGGATTAAATGATAATTGAGGATTGCTTATTCACTTACTTTCTTTTTGAGTAATCCGAGTAATCCACATGCAATGAAAGATCCGATTACTAATGCAACAAGATACATTAACGGATTTCCGATTGTAGGAACTACGAAGATTCCTCCGTGAGGTGCCATGAGTGTACATCCAAATGCCATTGAAAGTCCACCTGCCACTGCTGAACCGACTACACATGCCGGAAGGACATGAAGCGGATCAGATGCTGCGAATGGGATTGCACCCTCTGTGATAAATGATAATCCCATGATAAAGTTTGTAGGTCCTGCCTTTCTCTCCTCTGCTGTGAACTTGTTCTTGAAGAAGATTGTTGCAAGAGCGATTGCGAGTGGTGGAACCATACCGCCAATCATAACTGCTGCCATGATATTGTAGTTTCCGGCAGCGATTGAAGCTGTACCAAATACATAAGCGGCTTTGTTTACAGGGCCACCCATATCTACTGACATCATTCCTCCGAGAAGTACTCCGAGCACTACTGCGCTTGCACCGTTAAGTCCATTAAGACCATTGTTGATAGCTGTATTTAAAGCTCCGATTGGAGGCTCAACTACAAACTGCATTATAACGCCTACCAGGAATATACCAAGCAGCGGATAAAGCAGAACCGGCTTCATACCATCAAGACTCTCCGGAAGTTTAGAAAATACCTTCTTTAAGAGGAGCACAATATATCCTGCTACGAAACCTGCTACAAGTGCTCCAAGGAAGCCTGATGTACCGTTTGCTGCGATTGAACCGCCTACAAAACCAACTGCAAGACCCGGACGGTCAGCAATACTCATAGCGATAAAGCCTGCAAGAATTGGAAGCATAAATCCAAATGCTGTTCCACCGATTCCCTTAAACATTGCTGCGGCCTGTGTAATAGTACCGAAATTTGCTCTCTGGTCAGCCGGCAGTGAATTAAGGTCAACACTGAATCCATCGATAAGGAATGCGATTGCGATAAGAATACCACCACCAACTACGAATGGAAGCATATGTGAAACACCATTCATAAGGTGCTTGTAAATCTGATGTCCAACGCTCTCCTTTCCACCAACTGATGAATGTGAAGCCTCTTTTTTACCTGATGCCTTAAATACAGGAGCATCACCGGAAGCAATTCTCTTTATGAGCTCTTCTGCCTTATTGATTCCGTCAGAAACCTGACACTCAATAACCTTCTTTCCGTCAAAGCGGTCTGTAGGTACATTTGTATCACAGGCAACGATAACACCTGCAGCCTTTGCGATTTCATCATCTGTGAGCACATTTTTGGCTCCGCCTGAGCCTCTTGTCTCAACCTTTACCTGATATCCAAGCTCCTTGGCTTTTTTCTCGATAGCCTCAGCAGCCATATAAGTATGGGCAATTCCTGTAGGACAGGCTGTAACTGCAACGATAAATACATCGTCCTTCTTCACCTCAACAGGCTCTTTAGCCTTTGCCTCTTTGGCAGCCTCTTTCTCATCCTTTGCTTTTTCAGCGCTATCGATGATATTTAAAAACTCATCAACTGAACCGGCATTGATAAGAGAATTTGTAAACTGCTCGTCCATCAGCATAACAGAGAGCTTGCTAAGCACCTGAAGATGCACATTATCCTCTGTGTTTGGTGCAGCGATAAGGAAAATAATCTTTGCCGGTGTACCATCGAGTGATTCAAAGTCAACCCCATCCTTTACAACCATTGCCGCAAGACCTGCTTTAGTAACAGCATCAGACTTACAATGAGGAATTGCTATACCCATTCCAATTCCTGTTGTGCCTTCCTCCTCTCTTGCAAAAACACCCTTGCGATACTTCTCCACATCGGCTATTTTGCCACTTTTTGCCATCAAATCAATACACTGATTCAATGCTTCGGTTTTTCCGGCAGGCGTACCATTCAAATTGATCCTCTCAGCTGCCAATAAATCCCTGATTGTCATACATCATTCCTCCTAATATAATATATTAATTTAATTATTTATATCAACCTTTTTGATACCGTTTGTTTAATTGGAAGCACTGTCCCATTTATCAATAAGTGCTTCAACCTCAGGCTTTGTAGCAAGCTCCTCAGAAAATGCACTTGCACTTCCTGTACATACTCCATAAATAAATGCCTGCTTATAATCATTTGATTTAAGGTATCCGTAAACAAATCCGGCTACCATCGAATCACCTGCGCCTACAGAGTTTTTGAGCTTTCCTTTAGGAGCCTGTGCCTTAAATTCCTGTCCATCCTCGGTCACAAGCACTGCTCCGTCACCTGCCATAGAAACAAGCACGTTTCTTGCGCCCTGCTCCTGAAGCTTCTTTGCATACTTTATCACATCGTCCTTGTCTGTAACCTCAACCCCGAATATCTCACCGAGCTCATGATTGTTTGGCTTGATAAGGAATGGCTTATACGCAAGCACATTTGTGAGCAGATTTCTCGTCGCATCAACCACGATATTTATTCCGCGGCCCTCAAGATGCTTCATAATATCCATATACATTGATGAAGGCATCACATCAGGAATACTTCCTGCGAGCACAAGCACATCAGACTCCTTTAAGCAGTCTAGCTTCTCATAAAGCTTTTTAATGTTGTCCTCAGTGATTACCGGTCCCTGACCATTAATCTCGGATTCCTCATTTGAGCGAAGCTTCACATTGATACGTGAAATACCATCCTCCACCTCTATAAAATCAGTATCAACACCTTTTTTTGCTAGAAGTCTTTTAATTTCATTTCCTGTAAAACCCGCTGTAAAACCAAGTGAAGTATTGCTCATTCCAAGATTCTTAAGAACCATGGAAACATTGATGCCCTTACCACCTGCAAAAATCTTCTCTCTGGTTGTTCTATTGACTACTCCTGTCTTAAAATCTGTTACATCAACAATATAATCTAATGATGGATTAAAGGTAACTGTGTAAATCATGTTAGACCTCCTTAATATTTTTGTATTTCTTATAGTTGTCATTGTTTAGTGCATTTGTAACAATTACAGCATCCTCAAAATCAGCAAACTTGATACTTGATACCTGTGAAAACTTACTGTCATCCGCAAGAATGTATTTCTCCTTGCTATTCTCCATGGATTTCTTTTTAACCATGGCCTCCTTTATCTCCGGAGTTGTAAATCCATTCTTCACAGTAATTCCGTTGGTCCCCCAGAAGCCCTTCGTAAAATTATATTTATCGAGCGTCACAACGGCCTCATCTCCGACAATAGCCTCGGTAGTAGACTTGAACTCTCCACCCAGAATATATACTGTATATCCCCTATCGGAAATTCTCTTGGCATTAGTCAAAGAGTTTGTAACAAAAACCACATTCTTTGCAGTAATATAATCAATCATGACTGCTGTTGTAGTACCGGCATCTATATAAACAAAATCATTATCCACAATAAGTGATGCCGCATATCTGGCAATCTGTTCCTTTTCGCTGCGATTCTGCTTAAGCCTGTTGATAACCTTCTCATCCTGAGTATGGATATTCGTATTATTGGCAATCGCACCACCATGTACCTTGGTGAGATACCCCTTCTTGTCCATTGCAACCAGATCACGTCTGATTGTTGACTCGGATGTATCAAGCTCATCCATAAGCTGCTGAACAGTCACACTTCCCATCGAATCTAATATATCAAGTATTTTTTTGCATCTATCTTCCGCCAGCATCTAATCACCCCTGTTTTCAAATTGCTCAAAGACTATCATTTAATCTTTTATATTCAATTATTTTCCTTTTTTATTAAAATCAATAATCATTTAACTTGTAGTATTATTATATTTTCAAAATCAGTCATTGTCAATCATAATCAGTCATTTATATTCACAAATAATCACCATGAAAATTGTTAAAATTATATAAGGTCAAATTTCAAATTGTGTAATATATGCAAAAGTAATATTCTAATTTTGTGCAGAATATACTACATAAATCTTTATTACTTGCCTAATTGCTAATTTTAGTATCTTTTCTATTACTAGTTTATAATCTAAAATATAGTTCAAATTAAATAATTTTAATTTAGTCACTATCAAATTTGACTGTTTTTGACTGTTTTGAATCTAAATGCATTGTAATTCATAATTCATCATGCTAGAATATGTTCATTATGGTACATATTTTATGATTAAAGGGTCAAAAGGTATCATCAATGAGTTTATATTTTGTTATTTCACATCATTTTAGATAATTTATGTACCATCACAGCTACAATACTTTAAGTTAAAAAGGAGGATTTCACATGAAACAGCTTAATTGGGCAACACTCGGCTGCGGCGTAATAGCTAATGAGCTCGCGCATGCTCTCTCAAAGGAAGGGCGCACTCTTTATTCAGTTGCCAACAGGACTCATGAAAAGGCCGTAGCTTTTGCACAAAAATATGGCATTTCAAAGGTATATGACAACATTGATGACGTCTTTTATGATCCTGATGTGGATATCATTTACATCTCCACTCCACACAATACTCACATCAATTATCTAAGAAAAGCCCTTTCTAATGGAAAGCATGTACTCTGTGAGAAATCTATTACTTTAAATATCGCAGAGCTCGATGAAGCCGTCTCACTGGCCAAAGAAAATAACGTTATTCTTGCTGAAGCCATGACTATATATCATATGCCTGTTTATAAAAAGCTAAACGAAATAATTGCAAGTGGACAACTCGGCAGGCTAAATTTAATTCAGGTCAATTTTGGAAGCTACAAGGATTACAATATGACAAACCGATTTTTCAGTCGTAAGCTTGCTGGAGGAGCATTGCTTGATATTGGAGTTTACTCACTTTCTCTTATCCGCTGGTTCTTCAAGGAAACACCAACACAAGTATCGTCACAGGTTAAATATGCACCAACCGGTGTTGATGAACAGGCAGGTATTCTGCTTATGAATGATGCAGTGGAAATGGCAACTGTCACATTATCTCTACATTCAAAGCAGCCAAAACGCGCTACGCTCTCTTTTGACAAGGCATATGTGGAAATCTTTGAGTATCCAAGAGGAATGCAGGCAACTATTACATATACAGAGGATGGTCATAAAGAAGTAATTGATGCCGGTGATACATCAGATGCACTGTATTACGAAGTACGTGATATGGAAAAAGCTGTAAGCTCAGCATCATCAGATGAAATAGAAACCCTCATGCACTGTCAATATACATATGATGTAATGAAAATTATGTCAGATATAAGAGCTGAATGGGGTATGAAATATCCTGAAGAAGAATAATAATACTACTACAACTATTCTAAAAAGGATAAGAGTTGTTAAAAAAGAGAAATATAATTCTGTTTATCAGGCTTATATTTCTCTTTATTAATTTAGTGTAACATCCTGAAAAATAATTTAGAAAATTAAAAAATAATGAAATGTGTACAACATATATTACGAATATTACATAAATTCACAATATATTTTATTTGCAAATTATATAAAAGAAAGACCACATCATAAACTGATGTAGTCCTTTTGAGAGAGGTGACAGCCGGATTTGAACCGGCGATGACGGTGTTGCAGACCGGGGCCTTACCACTTGGCTATGTCACCATATATTATACTAAAAAACTCCCCGAGTAGGGCTCGAACCTACAACAACTCGGTTAACAGCCGAGTGCTCTACCATTGAGCTATCGAGGATTATCAATTGAAAGTATATACTTTCAAAACTTCATACAGATTTAACCGCTTTTTTAATCAAGCCCTCGACCTATTAGTAACAGTCAGCTCCATGTGTTGCCACACTTCCACCTCTGCCCTATCTACCTTGTAGTCTTCAAGGGGTCTTACTCCCGAAGG
>ERZ779885.2005-NODE-2005-length-19534-cov-3.581241_pt1 | contig 19534 bp, 17 predicted proteins | sample MGYA00511554_ERZ779885 | MGnify/ENA primary metagenome ERZ779885 (study PRJEB29588, sample SAMEA2160998) | human gut metagenome | biome: human gut; feature: human-associated habitat; material: faeces | place: Denmark | collected 2008/2010 ... | reverse complement strand
ATTGCTGGATACTTGGGTGCTGCAAAGAAAACTGGCGTTTGTTCAGTAGACATTAGATAGAGAGCGCAGAAGCGCCAGACGGCGTTGTTCCCCGCCGGACAATTTTCTGACCGGAGTATCCAGGAGGTCTTTTCGCAAACCGGTTTGCTCCATCAACTCAGATATGCGGCTTTTCCTCTGTGCAGGGGATAAATCCGTCAAGTTTACAAGAGCTTCCTCCACATTTTTCGAGGTACTCCAAGCAGGATTCAAGGTTCCGCCCGCATCCTGAAAAACCGCTTGAATTTTGCCCCGGTGTTTTCTCCACTCTCTATGGCCCCATTTGGTGGTATCGGCTCCATTGACCAGTACACGCCCCTCAGAGGGCCGCTCCAAACCAATCATCAGCCGGGCCATAGTGCTTTTCCCGCTGCCGCTTTCTCCCATGATGGCAACACTGTGGCCCTGCTCCCAGGCCAGGGAAACATGATCCAGGGCACAGAAGGTTTCTCCCTGTGCATCGTAATAGGTCCTGGTGAGATGATCTAACTCAATGCAGTCCATTTCCAGTCTACCTCCTCCCGATGACAGGCTGCTGCGGCAAACCGTTTTGTCCACGGCTGCTGTGGATGAAGAAACAGTTGTTCCGTTTCCTGCGTTTCAATGACTTTCCCATGCTCCATCACATGAGTGATGGGGCAAAGTGCTTTCATCGCTTCGGTATCATGGGAGATGAACAGGATGGCGGAACTTTGCTGGTACTCACGCAACAGATCGAGCAGTAAGTCCCGATTGGCTTCATCCAAAGCACTGGTTGGTTCATCTGCCAGCACATATTTTGGCTTTGTTCCTAAAATCAGTGCCATAGCAATGCGCTGGAGCATCCCACCGGATAACTCTCCCGGGTAGGCGTTCAGAATCCGCTTGGTATCGGACAAATTGACCCGCTGCAAGACATCAGCGGCCAGTGCCAACGCTTGCTTCTTATCCATGCTTGCGTGCAAGCGGAATGTTTCTGCCATTTGATGTCCGATCTTTGTATGCGGGAAAAACGCTGTCATTGGATTTTGGGGAATGAAGCCGATAACCTTGCCGCAGAGTTTCCGCCGTTCTTTGGCGGTATGTTTTAGCAGATTATCTCCATCCAGCAGGATTTCCCCATGAGGGATTTCCAAGTCGCCGCCATACATCCCCATGATGGATTTGATTAAAGTTGTCTTGCCGGAGCCGCTGGCCCCGGTCAAGCCGATGCAGCTCCCCGTATCTATGGAGAGGGAAACATCGCTCAGGATCGGCGCATCATTTTTCACTTTGACTGTCAGACTTTTGACCTCCAGCATCAGGCCCCCTCCTTTTCCAAAAGCCGCCCCAAGTAGTTAAAACAGAGGGAGCTGATAAAGATAAAGAGGATCGGATAAAGGAGCAGTTGGGGATGTGTTCCCGCCAATGCCCTGGCATCGGAAAGCATTACGCCCCAGTCGATTACATCATCGCCCAACGAAAGGCCGATGAATGAGAAACCAGAGATTGCGATAATCATTTCCGCACAGGAGAGGCAAATAAACTGCACAATGTCCCGGATGATATTGGGGAGGATATGTACCAGCATAATTCGCACTTTGCTTGCACCACAGGCAATGGCGCACATGATGTATGCTTTGTCGTATTCTACCTCGATTAAGGTTTTAACCAGCTTAATCATCCGCAGGATAAGAGAGGCGGTCAGGGCCACCAGCATGGTGGGAATGCTGTTCCCCCAAATGCCGATGAAGATAATCAGGTAGGCCACCGGCGGAATGGCTGTGACAGCATTCAAAATGCTCTCCGCGAGGATATTCCTGCGGCGGCCCGTCTTTGCCAGCAGGATACCAAAAAGGATTCCCAACACAATCACAATGGCCGATCCGACCAGCACGATCCCCAAAGTCGTTTTCCCACCCTCTAATATGCGTGAGAACTCACAGCGGCCAAAATCATCTGTGCCAAAGGGATACTCGGCACTGCTGGTGAGGAATTTGCCTCGGATATTTGTGGCTGTCGGGTCATGGGGTGCGAACAGCGATCCAAACAGGAAAAACAGCAGTACGGCAATGGGAATTGCGTAAGAGAGGATATGCTTTACCCGGCTCACAGTCTGGCCCCCTCTCTGGAAGAAGCGTCCCGCTGCAAAATCCGCCGCAGCACATCCGAAAGGATGTTAAACATCACCAGCGAGAACGCCAGGAACAGAATGGTTGCGTGGATTACCGGCGAATCCCGGTACAGAACGCTGTCAATAATCAGATAGCCCAGCCCAGGCAGGGAAAATACCCGCTCCACGATGGCGGAACCGGCCATGCAGAGGCCGAGCATCTGACAAAAGTTGGGCAGCAATGTGACCACGGCGTTGGGGAGCGCATAGCGCAGCAGGATTTTTCCTTCAGACAGTCCCCGGCAGCGGGCATAGAAGGCGCTGTCCTGCTCCATTTCTTTTTGAATGTTGTTTGCCAACATGGGCGAAAACAGGGCAATACACCCAATCGCAATACAGACCGCAGCCGGAAGATAACGCATCAGGCCAGTGTTTCCCACCACCGAAGTCAATCCAAGTTTGACGGCAAAAATGTCCAGATAGGTGCTGGCGAAGAAAAACGAAGGAATGGAAACGCCTGCGATACACAGGAAAATCAGCGCGTGTCCGATCATTCGCTTTCTCGTTACATAGCACAGGCATCCAAACAGAAGAATAAATACCGCCTGAATCACTGCTGAGATCAGGACAATCGTTACTGTTATGCCGATTGCTGTTGTGACCTTTTCAAATACCGGCTGTCCGCTGACAAAGGACTCCCCAAAATCCAAATGGAGCGCATCCTTCACCCATGTCACATACTGCACGGGCAGCGGATCATTGAGGCCCATATCTTCCCGCAGCGCCTCCATCTGCTCGTCTGTAAAGCTGAACGCGGCAAATGACCGGCGGGCATAGGCTTCAGCCGGATCGATGGGTGACAGGCGCACCAGCAGGAAGGAAATCAGCGTAACAACAACGAGCGTTATCAGCATTTCCAAAATTTTATTGACGATAAATCGCCTCGTTGCCTTGCTCATCTGTCCTCCCCCTAATACCAAAAATGCTGCGTGGTTAGTATTGCCTAACCACGCAGCATATCATAAACCAGATTTACTTTTTGCTCCACTCCGCAAAGCCGCAATCTATCCAAAAAGCCAACTATTTTCTGTTCTTACGGTACTCCGTGGGGGACTGCCCGATGATCTCCTTAAAGGCAGAGGAAAACTTGTTGGGATTTTCATAGCCGAGTTTCCCTGATATTTCAGCAATTGACAGATTAGTCGTGACAAGCATTTTTGTTGCTGCCTGCATTTTATATTCCCTTTGAAACGCATGGATCGGCTTGCCGTACACAGCCCTGAAGCAGTCTTTCAACGCCGTCAGGCTCATACCATAGCGGGCAGCCATTGCTTTTAAGGGTTCATGGGTATCCAAGTGTTCTGTTAACTCTGCCCTCAAGGCTTTGACTTTTTTGATGTGACTGGCAGAGTAATAGGCTGCTGTTTGAAAATTTTCTTCCGGCAACATTTGAGAGAGTAAGAAAAAACTTTCCAATACCTTGAGGCGAAGATACCCCAATGGCGCGGCACTTCGCGCGTTACAGATTTCATGGAACACATGGAGAAGGTCTGGGGGCGTCTTGATAACGGAACAGGTGTGTCCTGCACAGAATTTTTGTGCCAGCTCATGCAAATCAATAGACACCCCCTCTACGATGTTTTCAAAACAGGGGCCTGTAACATCCAAATCTACAATAATTGCGATCCCATCATAGTAACCGATGGGAAACGCTGGCGGCTCCTGCTCTGGCGCCAAAATGCTGACTGCAAAATCCCCCTCACCCAAATAGGTGACATATCCATGTTTGTACTCGCATTCAAAACGGCCTGCTTGACAATAGGCAATTTCCAGAATATTCGGCATAGGCTTATCTCTCATAAAACAGGAGGACGCATGAAACGTGGAGTATGCCAAATCAATTCCAGGGAATATATGATAGCAATGCATAAAGCCGTTTCGTGTATCGCACTGCATCTGATACGTCGTTTCATCCTGCTTCTTTGTAACTATCGTTGCCTGACTTCCAAATATGGTTTGCGACAATTTGTCAGCTTCCGTCATCGTATGTGCCCCCTCCACGCAAGTTAGCTTCGCCTAATCTCCCTCTATAGTATCACATCCCTTTCCAAATGTCTATTTTGGTTCCCCAAACAGAGACGAAGTGTTCCAGAAGGTTCTCCCAAGGAGGATTTATGAAAACTGTTGCTTTGATCCTCCCATACTCCCCAGCAGAACCGCAATCACATTTTCCTTATCCACAAATGGCTTCTGCCAAACCCGGCTGTCCAGGGAATTTTCCCGGTTATCCCCCACCACAAAAAAGCACCCCTCCGGGACGGTGAGGGTGCGAGTTGATTCCGGAAAAGGGCGGTTGACCGAAAAGCTGCCGGTTTCGTCGTTCAGGAACACCCGATCTTCGGACACCGCCGCAATGCGTTTCACCAGGCTTTTTCCGTCGTGCTCGAATAGAATCACATCCCCTTGGCGGAGTTCCCCCACCACGCGGCATCCCAGGAGAACACTCCCTGCCGGGATGGTGGGTTCCATGGAGGCAGAAGGCACCACTCCCACAAACAACACGGCCCGAAAGAGAACGCACACTGCCGCAAAAAGAACTATGGGAACCAGCAGCCAACTTATTTTCTTCAAACCCATTCATCCTTTCTAAAAAAGCAAAGGCCCGCAGAAGGAAAATCCCTTCTACGGGCCATTTTCATGCGTCCGTTTATCCAGCCGCCTTTCTCAGCGCCTGTTTGGCCTTTGCTTCCCACGCTGTCACATAGTTTGGGGGGACGCCTAATTTCTCGCCGATCTCCTTGGTGGAATATCCCTCCAGCCGCAGGCGGATGGCCTGGATTCCCTTGGCCGCGACGCCGGTGACGCTTTGAGCGGTTCTATCCAAAAGGGTTTTCAGCTCCAAAACTGCCTGGGTGTCCGCCGGAGCCTCCTGCCGGTCCCAGAAGAGATCCTCCTGGACCAGTTCCTTGTTCTCCCGCTGGGTGGCGGCAACCAGGGCATTACAGATCTCATTCCAGATCAGCCGGTAGGCATAGGTGGAAAAGCAGCCGCCCTTGTCGGTAGCCGCCGCTTTACACAGGCCAATGCAGCCTATTTGATACAGATCCTCCCGGGTGTAGCTGCCAAACTGCCGGCCATGGACTTTATCTGCCAGCACTTTGCCCACCAACCCCATATTCTCCTCTGCTTTACGCTGCTGCTCCGCGGTCAATTTCACGCTGGTTTCCCTCCTCTGGGGCCGGTACGGACCAACAGTTCCTTGGCGGCCTGAATCACCTGCTTGCAGGTGTACTCTCCCAAATACCCGATGTGCGCCTGAGACTGGGGCGCCTGGAGGAAGTCTGCCAGCCAGTGGTAGGCCTCCTCCTTGGTCATGCGCCCGGTTTTATAGAGCTGATTGAACTGCCGGTGGGCCTGTCTCCGCAGGGCCCGCAGCTCCCCGTTGGCCAAGGTGCCCAAGGGCAGCGAGGTCCCCGGCTGGGCCCGCACATAGGCGTCGCACTCTGGGTATCGGGAACAGACATAGAGCATGGTGCCCGCCTTGTTTTCGTGGTAGATCCCGTCCGCGCTGCGGTACACCACTGGGGCCCCGCAATAGGGGCAGCGCATGGGTTTCTTTCGTTTCTTTTTCATGGGGAATTCCTCCTTGTAAAAGAAAAAGGCCGACTGATCCCCTCGAAAATGAGAGATTGTGGGGTCTGCCACGCACTCTTTTTCTCGGAGCCAGTCGGCCGAAATCTTCAGAATCAGCTTGCGCTATTGTGGTTTGGGGCGCGTCGCGCGCCTGCAACCGTAACAGGTTCCCCGTCCGCAGGACGGGTGATGGCGGCGGGGTACCTTCCTCCGCACCTGAAAGCCTGAACGCAAGCCTCTGCTGCCCTTATAGAGTAGCACATCCGTTCCCTCCCGTCAACTGTTTTTCAAATCTTTGTTCGATTGCACAAATCGCCTTCTGGCATACCGAACCCAGCTTTTTTCACCATCATTTTGCACAAAGATTAGTCCGATTCCTCTCAGTAAGGCATGGCGATGTGGATATGGGTCAGTCCCCGGATTATTTCAGATGGATGTTTTGAGAACTGCGCTGGCAATCAGGTTGCATTCAATTTCGATGCAGGATATAATAAAACCCAGCATAAAAGGAGTTCACCTGCGTGGAGGTGGTAGAGTTATGATTGAGCAATTCATCGCAGAGGCAACAGAATGTGATTTCAAAGTTGCCGTAGAAAAGAAACGACCAAAAAGCTGGCTGAAAAGCGTCAGCGCCTTTTCCAACGGAATCGGTGGCACACTGCTTTTTGGGGTAGATGACAACAAAAATATCATCGGGCTGCCCGATGTAAAAAACGATTCCGAAGCAATCAGTCGGTTGATTAAAGAGCGCATCACGCCGCTGCCGCAGTTTGTGCTTCGACCCTATCAGCAAGACGGCAAAGACCTGTTGGCATTGGAGGTTCCCTCTGGCCGCAGCACACCGTATTATTACAAAGCAGACGGTGTGATGGAAGCGTATGTCCGAGTCGGCAACGAAAGCGTCATCGCGCCCGACTATATTGTCAACGAATTGATCCTCAAAGGAACCAACCGTTCCTTCGACACACTGGTCACTGATGCAGTCAAAAAGGATTACAGTTTCACTCTTTTGGAAGCGACTTATCTGGAACGGACCGGCTTGCATTTCGAGCCGGAAGATTATGTCTCCTTTGGCCTTGCCGATAAGCGCGGCCATCTGACCAACGCCGGAAAGCTGATGACCGACCAGCACACCGTTTACAATTCCAGAATGTTCTGCACGCGGTGGAACGGGCTGGAAAAGGGTTCTATCTTTGATGACGCTTTGGATGACAAAGAATATGAGGGTAATCTGATTTATCTACTAAACAGCGGCTGCGAATTCATCCGCAACAACTCCAAAGTGCGCTTTTCAAAAAGCGCGCGCTACCGGGTCGATAAGCCGGACTATGCCGAACGCGCTGTGACAGAGGCTGTTGTCAACGCACTCATCCACCGCGATTACATTGTGATGGGCAGCGAGATTCACATTGATATGTTCGATGATCGTGTGGAGATCGTATCGCCCGGCGGAATGTTTGAAGGCGCGCCAATTCAGGAGTGTGACATCAACCGCATCCGTTCTGTACGCCGGAATCCTGTAATTGCCGATTTGTTTCACCGCATGAAATACATGGAGCGGCGCGGCAGCGGTTTGCGAAAGATTGTCAGTGAAACCGAAAAATTGCCAGGCTATACCGAAGCGTTCAAACCGGAATTTTTCTCTACAGCAACGGATTTCCGTGTGATTTTGAAGAACGTAAATTTCCATCTTGGTCAGGGGGACTTGCCCAGTGACCAAGATGGTGACCAAGACGGTGACCATGATAGATATGACGAAACAACAAAACAGATTTTGGATTTTTGCCGAACCGCACGGAGCAAGCAGGAAATCTGTGCGCATTTTAAATACCGAAATCTGACCTATTTCACACGGAAATATCTAAAGCCTCTATTAAACTCAAAGCAGCTGCGAATGACTATCCCAGACAAACCGCAAAGCCGCAACCAAAAGTATGTGGCGGTGCAAAGAGACCAGCAGGGCTGATCCACCTCATCACAATGGACAAAGCTGCTGGCTAGGAAGACAAGACCGCTCCAGCGCCTTGTTTCTCTCCCTTAATACGGCATGGCGATGTGGGTGATAGCGCCCCAGATGCGGTTGCTCTCATGGTTGATGCCCAAGATCCGCACGGTTACCCGGGCGCCCCGGGGCGGCCGTCCCCGTTTGGGGTAGGAGCACAGGCAGTCGATCCCACCGTCCAGAGCCACAAAGACCCCGGTGGTATCCACCATACTCACCGTCCCCACATACCGGTTGCCCACCGAGTAGCGCCGCAGCGCCTTCTCATAGGGATTCTCACCCGCCTGCTTCACGGAAGCCTGGATACTCACTTCGTCCCGGCCGGCGCGCTCCAGCTTCAGCAGCTTTACCACCACCCGCTGGCCCGGCTGGAAAGAAGCGCTGGCGTCCAGCATCCGCTGGTAGCTCAGCTCCCGCAGGGGAATAAAGGTTTCCACCCCAAAGAGTTCCACGAAAATCCCTGCCCGAATCACGGACACCACCCGGGCTTCCCCGCAGGCCCCTTCATAGAGCAGATGGTTCCCGGCCCGGTCCACGCCGAAGTAGTACTCCCGGCGCTTTTTTGCCATGGCTTCCAGCCGGCTGGCGGCCGCCAAACCGGAGTTATCGTCCATGCCTTTGACGATGTAATCCACCTCCGCTCCCAGGCGCTTGTTGAGCATATCGAAAAGCACCTCTCCTTTGGGCCTGCCCCGCAGGTCCGAGGGTGCTTCCACCGCCTGCTCCGCCGGGAGGATCACCTTAAAGTCCCCATGGTACAGCACCGCCATGGAGTGGTCCGGGTCATGTTCCGAGCGCTCCACCCCTTGGATGGTGCCGGTAAGGATCCGCTGGCTCTTGAGGGACTCCACCAGATCCAGCAGCGCGCTGCGGGCTTTATCGGCGTCTGTCTCCACGCCCAACCGGGAACCGATGGCCACCACCCCGGGCTGCCGTCTCCGAGGGCGGCGGGCTGTTCGGGAAGAGGAGCTTTCCTCGTTTTCCACAGCCGGCGCTTCCCCTGTGGAAGGTGTTTCCTCCTCGGGTAGTTCCATAGTTTCTTCCAAGATGTCTAATTCTTCTTTTTCCATTTGCACGCTCTCCTTTCAAAAACGATTAAAACTCCTCCGGCGGTTTGGATACGCTGTAAAGCCTGGGTTTTCGCCGGGGAACGGTGGGCTGCGGCTCCTGGGTGGCTTGAGGGTTTTCCTGCCGGGACTGGGGCCTTCCCGCCGGGGCATAGTCTAACACGCTGGCCCGGGCGATCTCTTTGGCCATGGGCAGTTCGGTAAAGTCCACTTTTTCCAGTTTCAAAAGGTTATGGCCGCGGATGACCACCAGCAGCTCATGGTTGGGTAATCGCAGCACCTCGTCCGGGGTGAGAAGCCGGCGCTTCCCCTGTCCCTGGGTCTGGCGGTATTGGGGGATCACCTGGGCCACCGCCATGGTCTGGCGCACGGTCATGGTGGAGTTCACCTGGATGCTCATGTCCCCGCTGCGGGAGGAGAAGTACTCCGCCGTCAAGTCGTCGGTACAGCCCAGCATCACTTGCAGGTCGCAGTTGCCCACGATCTCAGCCCACAGGTTGTTGGGGTACCGGTTTTGCAGCTGGCCCAGGCTCTGCACCGCCAGGGTCACGTAGATGGCCCGGCTGCGGACCACCGACAAGGTGCGGGCAAAGTCGGAACCGTCCGCCGCGCCGCCCAGCTTGCCGATGTTGTTGAACTCATCCAAGATGAGGTTTACCGGCACGGGGCAACGCATTTCCGGGGTGCTGTCGGCGAACCGCGTCAGCTTGATGAACAGGAAAGAGAAAAACAGGGAACTGAGAAAAGCCATGGTGGCTTCCTGGTCGCTGAGCACCACGAAGGTCGCGCATTTTCTCTTCCCTGGCGCGGTCAGGTCGATATCGCTGCGGCGGAGAATACGGGCCACCGCCTCGTTTTGCAGCACTTGCAGCCGGGTACCCAAGCCCAGCACAATGCCGGAACGCACCGTGTCGCTGGCCTGGGAGAACAGCCGGTAGGGCCCCCGGGCGGGATGGTCCAAGGGGAGCCGCTCGAACAGGGCGGTGAGCTGGGCAGCGCTGTGGCGGATGAGCATTTCATACACCGCGGGGAGGTTCTTCTCCTCGGGACTGCGGGTGGGGTCCAGGTCCACATAGAGAATGAGGGCTTTGAGGAGATTCCCCTCCCCATTGTCCCAGAAGTGATCCGTCTTTCCCGAGCTGGTGTTGCCGATGATGACATTGGTCAATACCTGGGCAAGTAATGTGTCCCCGCCCAGGTCGGACATACAGTTCCAGGAGTCCCCATGCTCGGGGGTTACCAAGTTGAACACCTGCACCTCATAGCCATGGCTGCGGAACAGCTCCGCTGTGTCGGCGTAAAGCTCGCCCTTACTGTCGGTGACGATGGCGGATTCCCCCCGCTCTATAATGCCGAACAGCGCCGGGCGGATCAGCCCCCGGGATTTGCCGGTCCCGGATGCTCCAAACACCGCAATGTGCCGGTTGAGCCGGGTGTCCACAGGGAGACACACGGCTTTTCCGTTTCGTTTGCCCAACAGGATTCCGTCCGGCTGAGAGATGGGGCAAAGCTTCAGCACCTCTTTTCGTTCCTTTTCTCCCATCCAAGAGGCGGTGCCGTAGGTTCCCTCTTTGCTTACCGTGAACCCCCGGGGGTCCTCCAGCCCGCCGCCCAGCCGGGAGCGGAGCTTTCCATATAGGGCAATTCCCCCGGAAACCAGGACCAAAAGTCCCAGGGAGCGAAGGCCCTCCGGTGTGAAAGCAGCCTGGATGCAGGGGAAGGGGGCAAAATCCGGGCCGGTGATATTCCCCTGCCCCCATAGTCCTCCTGCCTCCCGCCAGGACTCATAGTGGGAGAGCAGCTGCCCCAACAGCCCGCTCCCATAGAGCAGCACCCCAAGGCCCAGCAAAACCGCGGCTGCGATTGCGGCGATCCTTGCTTTTCGAATGGAAATACCCCCTTTCAGAAAAATAGGTTGAATTTATCCTAGAATTGTGTATAATAGAACTGGGAGGTGGTTTGGATGACCATCAATACGAAAAACATTGTGTCCATCACCGAGGCGAACCAAAATTTCTCCAAAGTGGCCCGCCTGGTAGACGAAAACGGCGCCGCTGTTATTTTGAAGAACAATGTGCCCCGGTACCTGGTGTTGGAATTCAGTCAGGCACAGCAGGAGGAACAAGCGGATGAGGAAAGCCTGCGGGATATTTCCCGGCGGCTGATCGCAAAAAACAGAAAGGCCTATGAGGATCTGGCGAAATGAGAATTCTATCCCTCCAGGCAAAAGCAGCCCAGTTGGGATTTGGAATCGCCGCGAATCACGCCTTTCAGGATGGGAACAAGCGAACCGGCGCTCACGTAATGCTGGTCTTCCTGGCGCTCAATGGCATCGAGCTATCGTACACCCAAGAGGAATTGGCCAGTACTTTTTGGGCAGTCGCAGATGGAAAAATGGACAGTGCCGCCCTTCTTCAATGGGTGATCGCCCATGAAATATGAACGCGCTCCTTCGTTAAGGAGCGCGTTTTTTTACGGTTCTTTCACCCCTTCCTCCACCGCGTCCAGCTCCACCACCCGCAGGTCTGCCAGACCGCCCAGAAAGTCCTCCACAAAGGGGACCTGCTGGGGAAAACAGACCACCTCCGCCTTTCCCTGGCGGCTCCACAGGCCCTCCCGGAACCGGAGAAGCCGGGCGATGTCCCCGTCCAAGTGGGAGAGAACCCACACGCCGCCCACCTGGGCGTCACACTCCATCATGCCCTGGCCGTAAGTGCGGGTGGAGGGCTCAAAGAGCAGGTCCAGCAGCCGTTCCTCCCAAGACGGGAGGGTGAGCAGACGCAACAACCGGGCGCCGAAGGGGTCTAAGGGCACAAAGTGGATGTGGGGATAGATGCTGTCAAACCGCAGCTCCGGATGGCGGGGGTCGGAATACTCCAAGGCAGAGAGGGCGGCTTCATAGGATTTCCCCATCAGCACCGCCCCGGTCAGCCGGGTGATCCCGCCGTTCCATCGGGCCACCTCTGTCAAGCTGTGAAGAGCCTTAAACTCTCCCATGCCTTTCCACTTCATGGCGGCATCTCGCGTATTGTACACAGCATAGCAACCCCCGGGGAAGAACAGCGCTCCCACCGCCCGGGTGAACATGGTCTTCTTTTCTTCACCGGGAAAGGCTTTCTTGATGTCCCGGGCCAGATAGAGGGCTGGTTCGTCCGGCGTGACCTTGCGAATCTCCAGCTGTTGAAGCCGGGGCAGGTCATAGGGCAGCACATTCACACCGGCATCCCCACAAAGGGCCACAGTTTCCGCCACCCGGTGATTCCGGTTCCGGTGGGCGGAGTCGCCGGGGAAGTGGTGATTCCAGAAACTGTCTATGTAATAGCCGTAAGCGCTGGGATGGAGCCAATGGAGCAGGGGAAGCGCCCCTTTGTAGAGCCGCAAACTTTTCTCCCGCCCCTTCCCATTGAGAACAAAGAGTTTGGTGTGGATTTCTTTCCCGGTTTGAGGATTGCGGAAAAGGGTGGGATGGGACAGGCGGCTCACCATTTTCTGCACCGTAGGAGGATTTCCCAGAAGATGCAGGGAGCTCCAGGGAAACTCCCCCGTCACCGCTAAGATTTGCAGCACATTCCAGACAAGGGTGTTTGACTGAAGGGTGGGCGTGTTCACGCACCTCCTCTCTGTGGATTTTCCGACAAGATGCCTGCTCTCTTCGTCGGATTTTCGGGATACCAAGTGGGGAAACCGCCGGGAATTTCCTAAGTTTTTCCCGTCCCTGGAGCTGTCCCAAACCAGTCGGGAAAAAAAGGACCTGTTTGGGACAGGGATTTTCCCTCTTTACGGCCTGTTTCGCAGAAGCGCCACCCCCTCCTCCTGCATGGTTTTTTCCGACAAGAGCCACTTGGCGAACTCCCCTTCCGGCACCACATAGATTTCGGTGCGTTCTTCTGTCCCTTTGGCGGAGCATTCGTAGTGGCTGCAGGCCGCGGGAGAGTCGTCCTCCATCGCATAGAGGGCCACACAGTCCGAGGCCATGTTGGTCTCGATGTTGTCGTGATCCCGCAAGGCCCGATCGGGGCGGTCTTTGGCGTAAACGTGGCGGTAAACCAACACACAGGGGCTGATCCGCAAGGGCTGCCTTCCCTGGAAGAACCGGCGCAGCGCCGGTAGCAGGAGCATCCGCACATAGGCGGCGGAACCAGACTCCTTTTTGGGCAGCAGCATGGGCATCCGCAGGGAGAACCAGCCCTCACGGGTGAAACCAACCTCCACCGGCGAGGGACTTTCCACCTGCTTGCCCAGTTCCAAAAACACATGGGGCCGGCCGGTGCAGGCCGGCAAGGCTCTGGCAAGGAGCACTGCCTGCTCACAGGCGTCCGCCAGCTGGGAGGCTGTGTGGTAGGCCACATCCGCATCGTCCAATGCGGCCGCCTGAAGCACTGTCCGCTCCAGGGTTTGCACCTGCCGCAGCTTGTTCTCCAACTGGAAAAGTGTCTTTTGAAAGCTAGGCGGTACCATTGCCACGCACCTCCTCCGCGAAAAAGTGGACTTGAGGCTCCTCTTCCCCCTGGAACTCCACCGTGGAGAACAGGCAAGGCGCCCGGGGCAGCACAAGCTGGTGCACCATTTGAATCTTGGGCACCACAAAGATGTACTTCAAATCCTCCTGGGGATGGAGCAGCTTTGCCAGATGCTGCTCCCCCTCGTAGAGCACCACGATCTCGTAGCCGATGTTCTCCTTGAGGAAGAACAACTGGCTGGGATAGGTGGCGGGATAATGGGCCAGGGGCTCCACACGGTCGATGAATTGCAGCAGAACCCACACCGCCAGGATGACCCGCTGGTCTGGGGTACAATAGGGGTCCAGGCCCAGGTAGTAGCCGTCCCCCACATCGGCGATACGCTGGTCCCGCTTCATGCGGTTCAGCAGCCGTTCCGCGGTGGTTGGGGATTTGTCCCGCAGCAGCCGCACCACCTGGGCCTTGGGCAGCGGGCCGTATTGGGACAGCCACTTGATTACGTACTGTTCGTCTGTCAAAAGCATGGCGTCACTCCTTTGTGCGTTTTCTTTCTGGAATGCGTTTTTCCTGCCGGAACGCGTATGAACTGGTGTCCGGGACAAAATTGCAGGGATATGCGCACAACTCGCGTAATGCGCATTTGGGATTTTTTGCGTTTTCCGTTGCCGGATGGACAACATTTTATCTATGCGCCTCCTCCACAAGGGCGGCGATTACCAACACCCTGCTGTCCCCGCCCTGGTTATTGCAGGTGGAGAGGGTCAAATAGCCCTCTGCCTGGGGGATGGCTCCCACGCCGGTTTCCTCCAGCAGCATGGCGCGGAAATCCTCCATCTCGGCGGTGTTGTTTAAGTCTGTGTAGGTGTACACCGGTGAGCGGGTGTTGGTCTCCAAAGCCGCGATCACCTGGTAGTGGTATTGAGTGCTGTTCAATTCCAGGTAAATATCCTGGTGTGTTTGTCGGAAACTTGGCTCCAGACACTGTACAATGGGCTTGAACATGGAGCCGTCCAGCATATTGTGGCCGTATACAATAAGGTTCTGTCCCTTTGCCTGCGCTTGGTTTCGCCCGTCTAGGAAGGGCGTGCCACCACTGGCGGAATTGCCGTAAAAGTCCCGGCGCAGGTAGTGCTCCGGGTCGCTGGGCGTCCACACCACGGGGTAGTCCACGGTCGTGTCCGGAAAGGTGAGCCAGCCCACGCAGTCGGGATTTTCGGCTTGCAGGGCGGCCAGGTCATGGCGGGGCGGCGCGGTGGTCAAGGTGACCACCGTTTCCTGGGTAGTGGACGATTGTTCGGGAGAATCATTCTCTGCCAAGGACAGGCTGGATTCCGGTTCCTCCAACAAGAAGTCCTCCGCCAAAGTTTCGTAAGTTTGCTTTTGGTGCTGTGAGTCCACAGCGTAATAGCCCAACCACAAACCGCAGGCCACGATGACCACCACCAGCACCACGCTGAGAACGATCAAAATTTCTCTTTTCATAATCCTCAAAAATGGGAGGGGCCGCAGCCGCGGCCCTCCGTCACATTACAGTTTATTTTGCTTTTTCAAGAGAATCAGCACGATGCCCAGGCTGCCCAAGGCCAAGATAAGCAACGCGCCCACCCACAGGGCCATGCGGCTGCCACCGGTCTGGGGCACCGTGGGCGTGGGCTCTTCCGGCTCCGTGGGTTCCTCGGGAGTCTCCGGCTCTTCGGGGCTGGGCTCGTCCACCATACCTACAAACTGGATTTCCGCAGTGTTTTCCACGGCAAAAACGATGTCCTCCGCCAGCTCATACCCTTCCGGGGCGGCGGTTTCCTTTAGCACATAACCCTCGCCCACAGGCAGGCCCGTAATGACGTGGGGGATGTCAGAAGTCTCCCAAGATTCCAGCAGCGTGCCGTCCGGAGCGTAGAGTTCCAGGGTAGCTCCGGGAAGTTCCTCTCCCGTTTCCGCATCCACCTTGGAGATGTGAATCACCGTTTGGCTGTTGGCGATGGGGTCCAACTCCACTTCCGGGGCGTTGACCTCCACGGCAACAGGCTCTTTCATGGTGAGGTAGCCGGGCACTGTAGCCAACTCCATGACTTGGAAGGAGCCGTAGGGCGCTTCAAAAGTAAACTCCCCATTGGCGTCCGTTTCAGCTATGGAAATGGCATTCTCCGTTGTAAAATCGGTGGTTTCCGCAGCGAACAGCCCAAAGGTGACACCCTCCAGGGGAGCCTGCTCGGCCCCGGTCTTGTGGCCGGTGATTTTGCCCCGGAGCAAAGCATTGTAAAACTCTACGGTGGTGGCTACATCTGCTGTCACGGTGACTGTCTGGCCTGCGGGAATTTCATACCGGGATGTTAAGTCATTCTCTTGTTCGGTGACGGTGTACTCGCCGGGGGCCAGATTCTCGATGTAGATTTTTCCCGCACCGTCGGTGGTAAAGGTTTCCGAATACCCGTTGCCCTCCACCAGGAAGGTGAAGCCCTCCAACACGCCGTCCTCGGAGGTCTTTTGAATCAGCAGGCCGCCCTTGGGGGCGATGATGATGGTCTGATCCTCGTCGTTGATGTCGGCATGGGCGGCAATCTCCACCCCGTCCTGATACAGCGTTTCAAACACCACAATGGTGGTACCAGCCAAGGTGCTGGCATCCAGAGTATAAGTCAGTTCTACGGTTCCAATGGTTTCTTCAGGAGTGAACTCCACCTCTGCAGTAACTTCCGCGCCGTCTATCAGGAGGGGCTCTCCTGTGCCTTTGTTCATGAGGATGCCGGAAACGGCGTAGGTCTTTCCAGGAATCAAGCCGGTGTACTCCACCACGTCCACAATGGTGATTTCGCCCGTGGGGTCGGCAGTGTGTTGGCCATCCACCGTGGCGGTGGTGCCCAGGGTGGGTTCGTCCGGTTCGGTGATTTCTATGGTTTGTGCCTCGTCGTTAATGTCCGCATGGGCGGCAATCTCCACCCCATCGGAATACAGCGTTTCAAACACTACAATGGTGGTGCCAGCTAAGGTGCTGGCGTCAAGGGTATAGGTCAGTTCCACGGTTCCGCTGCTTTCTTCTGCCACAAATTCTGTCTCGGCAGTGACTTCAGCCCCGTCTACTAAAAGCGCCTGGCCCGTGCCCTTGTCCATAAGGACGCCGGAAACGGTGTAGGTTTGGCCGGGGGTTAGCCCGGTGTACTCCACCACATCCACAATGGTGATCTCACCTGTGGGGTCGGCTGTGTGCTGGCCGTCCACCGTGGCGGTAGTGCCGATCTCCGGGGTTTCAATAAAGGAAACCGTTTGCCCTTCATCCTCAATGTCCTCATGGCTGGCAATCTCAGTTTCGCCCAGGTAAAGTTTCTCAAAAACTACCAGGGACTTTCCCTCCAGCCCGGAAGCATTGAAGGTGAACAGCACGTCGATAGTGCCGCTGGACTCAGAGGGAGTAAAGGCAGCTTCACTGGTTACCTGAGCCTGTTCCTCGCCCTCGCCAATCAACAAGGGTTCTCCCGTCTCTTTATCCATCAGCACACCGGACAGTTTGTACTCCTGGCCCACGGTCAAACCGGAATACTCCACCGTATCGGTGATGGTGATTTGCTCGGCAGGCTCCACAGTTTTCTCGCCGTTGACGGTGGCAGTGGTGCCAATGGAGGACTGCCCAAAGGTCACGGTCTGGCCCTCATCCTCCAGATCGGCGTGAGAAGCAATCACATTCTCGCCTTGATAGAGGTCCTCAAAGACCACCACAGCTTTGCCAGCAAGAGCGCTGGCATCCAGCGTATAGGTCAGTTCCACGGTGCCATCGGAACTGGTGGGCGTGAACTCCAACTCAGCTGTGACCTGCTGCTCACCCACCAGCAACGGCTCCCCAGTGCTTTTGTCCATGAGAATGCCGGACAATTTGTAGGTTTCGCCCATCTTCAGGTTTTTGTAGGTCACGGTGTCCACGATGGTGACTTCCCCGGCGGGTTCCGCTGTATGTTCGCCATCCACCGTGGCAGTAGTGCCGATCTCCGGCACTCCCTCGAATTGGTCATCAATGGTGCCCAACTCAATCACTGTGTTATTCCGGCTAATGGTGATTCCGGACACCTTCACCAGCTCATAACCCTGGTTTCCTTCGCAGCGCAGTTCCTCCAAGGTGTACTGGTCGAAGGGAAGGGCGCACAGCTCGTCCTGAACGTCCACCATCCAGCCCTCGGTGGTCAGGCCGAACCAGGTACCGTTGTGGTCATCCCAAGCGCTTTCGTCCTCCACACCATCGTTGCCGTTGGTGTTCTGGGAGTGGGGGTTCCACTCAGTGGTGGTACGCACTTCACCGTTTTCATCGGTCACCACAATATGGGATTCCCCAGTAGTTTCAGACGTCAGTTTGAAGGCCACATTGGCGAACCGCTCCATATTGGTTTCGCCGCCCTCACCGACTTTGATGAATTGCAGGTCTCCACGGATCACCTGGTTGTAGGCGGCGTCGCCGTCCCGGAACTCAATGACTTGCCCATCCTCCCGGATCTGGAAGGAGCGAACCGTCTGGTCCGTATGGAGGTACCCTTCTCCAGGCTTGCTCTCCACCATCTGGTAGGTGCCGTAGGGCAGGGCGCGGGCGTCCGTCTGGGCGATGCCGTCCACCACCTCGATGGTAGCGCACACCTCGCCGGGTTCATACAGAGCGCCGTTCACATACACGGCGTTGATGGATTTATTGGTGATCTCAAAGAGAGTGCCATCCAGGCTGGCCCCACCCAAGGGGGTGAACAGGCCGGACTCCAGGTCACGCTTTTCGATGAGGACGCCGCCTCTTACAACTTCATCCGACATGGTAAATTCGTAAATCACGCCATCATCCTCCACCAAGACTGTCTGGTCTGGTGCAGTGAGCAGCATACTCTCGTTGGTGGCGGATTCATGGAGGATGTACTCACCGTAAGGCAGCAGGTCATCAGCAGTTGACGCTTTGCCCTCGCTGTCGGTGACCAGAGTTTTTACAACTTCACCGGGCTGGTATTTCTGGCCCTCAACAATCACCGGGTTCCGGCTGTTGTTGATGATTTCAAAAGTGATTCCCTCGAAGTTGGCGTCACCCTGGGGAGTGTTGCCGGTGATGGTATCCTGCTTTTCCACGGATAAGCCGCCCCGCTCCACATCGTTCACAGCAGTGATGGCAATAGAGTGGCCCTGCTGCCGTACAGTGACGGTTTCGCCGGTCCAGGTCAACAGCATGGACTCATTTGTCTGAGATTCCCGCACCTCGTAAGTACCATAAGGAAGAACGTCATTTCCGGTGCTGGCGTGACCGGTTTCGTCCGTGGTGATGGTCATGACCACATCGCCCACGTCGTAGGTGGTGCCATCCACTACCACGGGGTTGGTGCTGCGGTTCACGATCTCAAAGTCGATGTTGGCGAAGGAGGAGTTGCCCTGGGGAGTGGTCCCCATCTGGCTGTCCTGCTTTTCCAGGTCAATGCCGCCCCGGACCACATCATTTTCGGCGTCGTACTCCAACATTTGACCATCCTGGTCGATGGTCACGGCAATTTCCTCCGTAAATGTCTGAAGCATGGACTCGTTGGTGGAAACCTCCCGCACCGTGTAGTCCCCGTAGGGAAGAACACCCTCCCCGGTGGAAGCTACGCCGCTGGCGTTGGTGGTGATGGTCATGGCCACCTGGCCGGGGGCTGCGGTGGAACCGTTGACCACCACGGGGTTCTTACTTTGGTTGACGATCTCAAAGGAGATCCCTTCCAGAGAGGCGTCGCCCTGGGGTGTGGTGCCAGTTTGACTGTCTTTCTTCTGAATGGTCAGGCCGCCCCGCTGGACTTCCTCCGCCAGGTCCGTAACTTCCAACGTGTAGGTGTCACCCACCAGTTGGGAACCGTCCACCGTGTAGGTATGCACCTCGGCGTCCAGGCGGTACCCCTCCGGGGCGGTGAGCTCCTTTACGGTGACGGTGCCAAAAGGGATGCCCTCTAGAGTCCCCAAATTGCCGGAGGCGTCGGAGGTCAGTTCCTCCGTCACGGTCTGGCCGCCAAGCTGATAGCTCACTTGGTACACCGCACCGGCCAGGGAGGCATTGCTCTGGGGCGTGCTGCCGGTCTGGGAGTCTTTTTTCTTCAGCTTGAGGGTCAGGGTGCCCGGCTCGTCCTCCACCGACAAGCTGGTATCCGCCCCATTGATGGTGAATGTGTAGACCTTGGTGTCTAGCTTGTAGCCCTTGGGCGGGGTGACCTCTTTGACCGAGTAGGTGCCGTCCTCTAAGGGCGTGGAAAGGGTGGCGTGGCCTGCTGCGTCCGTGGTAAAA
>ERZ779885.2003-NODE-2003-length-19548-cov-5.095932_pt1 | contig 19548 bp, 17 predicted proteins | sample MGYA00511554_ERZ779885 | MGnify/ENA primary metagenome ERZ779885 (study PRJEB29588, sample SAMEA2160998) | human gut metagenome | biome: human gut; feature: human-associated habitat; material: faeces | place: Denmark | collected 2008/2010 ... | reverse complement strand
TGTCATCCAGCCTCCCATCATGAAGGCGCTTACCACCGACAAAGAGCGCAAGATCAAGATGAAGCAGCTGCGCCCCGTCTCCAAGACGGAGAAGATTTTGTTCCCCATCATCGTCACCATCTTCGTGTCCTTCCTGGTGCCCTCCGCCGCTTCTCTGGTGGGCTGCCTGATGCTGGGCAACCTGATGCGCGAGTGCGGCGTTGTGGAGCGCCTGAGCAAGACTGTCCAGAACGAGCTGATGAACATCGTCACCATCTTCCTGGGCGTGTCTGTGGGCGCCACCGCCACCGCCGCCACCTTCCTGAGCTGGCAGACGTTGGGCATCCTGCTGCTGGGCATTGTGGCCTTTGGCTTTGGCACCGCCGGCGGCGTGCTGTTGGCCAAGCTGATGAACATCTTCTCCAAGGAAAAGGTCAACCCCCTGATTGGCTCCGCCGGTGTTTCCGCCGTGCCTATGGCGGTCCCAGGTGGTGGCCCAGAAGTACGACCCCTCCAACTTCCTGCTGATGCACGCCATGGGCCCCAACGTGTCCGGCGTCATTGGCTCCGCCGTGGCGGCCGGTGTGCTGCTGGCCCTGTTCGGCGGCTGATGGCCATCCGGCAGACTGTTTGAAATACTCACAGGGAAAGGAAATGGCTTAAGAAAATGGCAAAAAATCCCCTTAAGATTATGGATACCATCCTGCGCGACGCACACCAGTCCCAGGCTGCTACCCGCATGAAGATTGAGGATATGATTCCCATTCTGCCCGTGCTGGACAGCATTGGCTACTGGTCCCTAGAGTGCTGGGGCGGCGCCACCTTCGACGTGTGCATGCGCTTTTTGAACGAAGACCCCTGGGAGCGCCTGCGCACCCTGAAAAAGGGCCTGCCCAACACCAAGCTGCAGATGCTGCTCCGCGGCCAGAACATCCTGGGCTACCGGCACTATGCCGATGACGTGGTGGAGTCCTTCTGCAAGAAGTCCATCGAAAACGGCATCGATGTGGTGCGTATTTTCGACGCTTTGAACGACCCCCGCAACATGGAAGCTGCCATGAAGTTCGTCAAGGAGTACGGCGGCATGGTGGAGGCTGCCATCAGCTACACCAAGAGCCCCGTGCACAGCGAGGACTACTTCGTCAAGCTGGCCATGAAGCTGGAGAAGATGGGCGCCGACACCATCTGCATCAAGGACATGGCGAACCTGCTGCTGCCGATGGATGCCTACTCCCTTGTCAAGCGCCTCAAGGAGACCGTCAGCATCCCCATCCACCTGCACACGCACAACACCAGCGGCACGGGCGACATGGTCAACCTGATGGCCGCGATGGCGGGCGTCGACATTGTCGACACCGCGCTCTCCCCGCTCGCCAACGGCACGTCCCAGCCCGCGACGGAGTCCCTCGTCGCCACGCTCAAGGGCACGCCGCGCGACACAGGCCTCGACCTGAACAAGATGAGCGAGGCTGCCGTCCACTTCCGCAAGGTCGCGGATGAGCTCAAATCGAGCGGCGCGCTCGACCCGAAGGTGCTGAATGTCGACACGAACACGCTCCTCTATCAGGTCCCCGGCGGTATGCTCTCGAACCTCATCTCCCAGCTCAAGCAGGCGGGCAAGGAGGACAAGTATTACGACGTGCTCGCTGAGATTCCGCGCGTGCGCGAGGACTTCGGCTATCCCCCGCTGGTCACGCCGTCCAGCCAGATCGTCGGCACGCAGGCCGTGCTGAACATCATCACCGGCGAGCGCTACAAGATGGTCCCCAAGGAGTCCAAGGCCATGCTGCGCGGCGAATACGGCAAGCTGCCCGGAACCGTCAACGAAGAGGTCCGCGCCAAGGCCGGCATCAAGCCCGAGGACGTCATCACCTGCCGCCCCGCCGACCTTCTGGAGCCCGAGCTTCCCAAGTACCGCGAGGAGTACAAGGACCTCGCCAAGAGCGAGGAGGACGTGCTCTCCCTCGCGCTGTTCCCGCAGGTCGCACCCAAGTTCATCAACCGCCGCAACCTGCGCACGCCGAAGCCGCACCGCACGATGGCTCCCATCGTGCATCCCGAAAAGCACGAGCGCGCCGTCGCACCGTTCTCCCGCAAGTAAACCGCAACGAAAAATCGCCCTTCCATTTGGAAGGGCGATTTTCTTATTTTGTCAGGTCGAGCTGCATCTGCACGTGCGGGATGCCGTCCTCTAAGAATTCTTCTGACGTCTGGTAGAAGCCGAAGTTCTCGTACAGTTTCTTCACATAGGTCTGCGCTTCGATCGTGATCTTATCGGCGTGCAGCTTCTCCGTCGCCGTGTCGATGGCCGCGGCGACGATTTGCTTCCCCAGACCGCAGCGCCGTTTTACGGCGATCACGCGGCCGATGGAGACCTCCGGAAACGTTGCGCCGCGCGGCAGAACGCGCGCATAGGCCTCGATACCGTCCTTGTCCCGCAGCCAGACGTGATACGCGTTTTCGTCCGCGTCGTCGACCTCCTGATAGCAGCATTTCTGCTCCACGACGAAGACCGACACGCGCAGCCTGTAAATTTCATAGAGTTCTTGCGCCGTGAGCTCGGAAAAGTGCTTGACGAACAGCTCCATGCACTTTCCCTCAGCGGATGAAGTGCGTGGCGATCCGCTCTTCCTTTTCAGGCAGGCCGAACTGCTCCTTGCCGAGCACGATACTCTTCATCAAAAACGTCATGTTGCGCGCGAGCGTGCGCATCGTCTGCCGGCCCTCTCCGTCCTGCTCCGCCTCGCCCGGTGCGCGGCCGTGGACACTGTTCCAGTACTGGCTGGACGCGACCGGCATGCCGGAGATGGTGAAATACTTGTTGAGCTCATCGAACGTCGCCGAGCAGCCGCCGCGGCGCGCGCAGACGACGCTCGCGCCGACCTTCATCGTCTTGTCGAACGGTGTGCTGTAAAACAGGCGATCGAGGCAGGCGATGAGCGTCGCGTTCGCGGACGCGTAATAGACGGGGCTCGCCACGACGAGGCCGTCCGCCTCCTCAAACTTCGGCTTGAGCTCGTTGACCACGTCGTCAAAGACGCACTTGCCGAGCTTGCCACAGGCTCCGCAGGCCGTGCAGCCGCGCACGGCCTGATTGCCGATGAGCACGGTCTCGACCTCCACGCCGCTTGCCTTGAAGATCTCCTCCATCTCGCGCAGTGCGACGGCGGTGTTGCCGTTTGCGTGCGGGCTGCCGTTGAGCATCAGTACCTTCAAATTTTTCATTGCTGTCTCCTCCTGTATGCTCCGCGCGCCGCTGAGCGCTTGCCTTGCTCAACGCGCACTGTTTTCTATTCTCTCGTCGATCTCGCGAAAAAGCCGCCGGTAGTCTTCGTTCGACCAAATCCTTTTCGGCCGCCAGCAGTCCCGCAGCTGTCGCAGCGCGGGCGAATCGCCGCAAAAGGCTTTCACCCGCTGCGCCGCGAATTCATTGGCGTCCACCTCGTAAGGAAAGCCCAGATAAGCGTCGCGAAACCTCTCTTCTCCGCCGTCCAAGCGGCACTCCTGCCAGGTTTCGCCGCGCAGGCGGAAGCACGTTCCATCATAGAGCACCACGTAGGGAAGGCTTACGCGGATCATCGCGTCGAAGCGCTCGGGATGCTGGTACTGCTCCGCGTGCCGCAGCTCGTGGACAAGATAGAACATCGCCTCGTACTCCGGCGCACTTTGCAGCACGGCCGGATTGAGAAAAAGCGTTTTTGCCACCGGATCAAACGTGCCGTTGGCCGTCTCGTATCCCTGCGGCATGTCCCACGAAAGTACGACGGACAGTCCGCGCTCTGCGCAGATGCTTTCGACCAGCGCGCTCCATTCCGTCTGTCCCATGGGCTGGCCTCCTCTCGATTACTCCTCGCCCGCGTCCCCTGACATACGGTGGGCTTTGCGCTCTTTTTTGTAGCGGTACATGTTGTGGTCGGCGCGGTCCTTGACCGTGACGACGTTCTCGCTTGAAATCTCTGCCGAGCCGAACGACACCGTCGGCAGGAAGTCGAGTTCCTTGCGCCGCTCGTCCAGCCGACGAACAAAGTTCCGTGCACAGGCGTGTTCCCTGTCGCCGTCGCGCAGCAGCACGCAGAATTCATCGCCGCCCGTGCGGTAGCAGTAACCGTGGCGCGCATAGGCCTTCTTGATGCACGCGGCGATCTCGGCAAGGCAGATATCGCCTTTCACGTGGCCATATCGGTCGTTGACCTGCTTGAAGTCGTCCACGTCGAAGACGACGAGCACCTCGTCGCTGCGGCGCATCTCCGCCGTGCGATTGAGATAGCTGTTCTGATTCAAAAGGCCCGTGAGCGCGTCGAGCTGGTTCCACATCTCGCTGCAATAGATGAAATACAGCACCGAAAGCAGCGTGACGCACAGCCATGTCACGTGCAGCTGCGGCAGCGCGATCTGGATGATCGTCTCCGCCGCCAGAAAGACGATGAGCGGATAGAGCAGTACGCGGCTGCGATTCTGAAACTCCCACGCCGTAACGATCGTGGACACGGCAAGGTAGGCGAGCGCGGCGAGATACATCACGATATAGAACGCAAAATACGGTCCGCGCGCATAGACATTATCCTCGCTGACGGAAAACACCATCCCGCTTGGGAGCAGCGCGGTGAGGAGGAGCAGATATACGACCTCGCAGCCCACCGCCGCTTTGAATTTGCGGCTGATGACCGTCTTCTTATCCAGCGCGTACACAAGGCACGCCGACACCGCGGGCGACAGGCCGAAACCGAGGTAGTTCGACAAAATATTCAGACAGCGCAGATGCACCGGCGCACCGTCAACCAGAATCGTGATGACCTCGAGGATCGAGATCACGCCGATGAGCGCAAAGGCGAGGAAAAAGCCGCGCTTCTGCTTGCTGTTGAGCGTTTCGCTCAGCTTTGTGAGGATGCACATGAACGTCAGCACGAAGAGGTCGATCGTCGTTAAAACCAAGAAATACTGATCTATCATAAAATCAAAAATACCTTCTGCCAAAATAAAAGGCCGATAATCCGGCCCGACAAAAATCTCTTCATTTGTCCTCTTTTGGACATTTTTTAGTGTATCACAAAGTTTGACATTTGCAAAGCACAAAACGCGACGCACAAAAATTTTACATATCCCGCGCAGGGCCAAAACGCGGTAAAAATTCACATATCTTACGATATCCGCCCTGCGTATCCCCAAATTACGGAATAATTGTGCATTGTGCAAGGCATATATTTTCCGTATAATGCAACCATTCCGCGGTCTTTGCGGAAAATCGGAAAAAGGGGCTCCGCCCCGAAACAAAAAAGGAGATTTGCAATGAAAAAAACTGTCACTCTGGCGCTCACCCTCGCGCTTGTGCTGGGCCTTCTGTCCGGCTGCGCCAACAATGACACACCGGCTGATAACGCCGAGAACAGCAAGGCAGCGGAGACTGCCGAAAACTTTACCGACGAAATGAAGATCCCCTACGCTGTCGACCTGTCCCCTGAGGACGGCGCGGACTCCGTGGAACGCAGCGGCGACCATGAAAACTCGCCCTACTTCGCCCACCCCGACGTCTACAACATGGAGTCCACGGACACGCTGACCGTGCTGACCCACTTCAGGACCATGCAGCAGACCAGCGAATGGTCCTGCGGCGTGACGGCGGCACTGATGGTACTCGACTGGTACGATGCGCTCGGCGACTGGAACGAAGAGTCCCTCGCGGCGCTGCGCCACTCGCTCGACGGCACGGAGCTTGAGGGCTATCCCGGCACCACACTCAACCAGGCCATTGACATTTTCAACGGCGTAGGCGGTTTTGATATAATATCCTCCAACGACTATCCCGACGGCATCTGGCTCGACGATATTCAGGGCTGGCTGAGCGAAGGCAAGCCCGTTATGATCTGCTGGAACGACTGGGGCGGTCACTGGCAGACCATCATCGGCTACGATACGATGGGCACGGAAAATGAGAACGACGACGTCTTCCTCGTCGCCGACTCCTACGACACCACCGACCACAATCAGGACGGCTACGGCATCTATCCCGCCGAGCGCCTGATGTACAACTTCACGATGTACGGCGCGTTCCCTGAAAGCGAGGGTGGCAGCGACATGCTGTTTCTTGTCGCCTCTCCCAGCGCGAAATAACGATCCAAACGCAGCAAAAAGCAGCAGGCCGTCGGTCTGCTGCTTTTTTCGTTTCACTTACTGTCTGCAAATTTTGATAAGCAGGAGCTTTCCATCCCGCACGGAGATCTTCGCGGTCTTTCCGGGCAGGACCTCGTTGCTCACGCCGTACTGGTATTCGCACGTGATCTCCGCGCCGTCGAGCGGGTACTTCGCATCGCGGATCGTAATCCCCCTCGCACAGCCCGTGATATTGAGCAGCGAGAAAAACGGGTACTTATCCTCGATGGAGACTTCGTCCTTCGAGACGATCTGCATCTCCGAATAGTCGTCCACGATCTCCGCCTTTTTGCCGAGCGAATCAAGGTAGAGCAGGATCGACACGTTTCCGAGCGTGTGGTCGAGCCGCGCGCCGATGACGCCGATGAGCAAAAAGTCGTCATACCCGCGCTGCACCATCGTCTTGACGGCAAACACCGTGTCGGTGTCGTCCTTTTCACACGGGAGCACGATGGTCTCTACATCGAGGTGCGGATTGCAGTGCGAGTCAAAGTCGCCGACGATCAGCGCGGGCTTCACCCCCAGCGCCTCCATGTGCTTGAGGCCGCTGTCGCAGAAGACGACGGCATCATCTTCCCTCAAGTACTGCTTCACGCGCGCATAGTCGCCGATGTCCGCGCCGCCGACGATCACGCAGCGTTTTTTCTCGCTCACTGTCTCATCTCCCATGCTATCTGCCAGAAAGCCATCTCGTAGCGTGAGCAGGCGATGAAAATGTCCTCCAAATGCCGGAGCTGCTCTTCCGTATAGTGCGCGGACAGGCGGTCGAGCGTTTCGATCAGGATGACATTGCCCGCGGCGTACCCGTCTGAGGCGTAGCCGCGGATCCAGTCGCCGTAGAACGGGTCGTCGACCGACTCGGGGCGGTTCGCAACGATCTTCTTGGCGATGACCTCGTAGCTGTAAGCGCACGAGAGCACCGCCGCCAAGACCTCGACCTCGCTCTCATCATAGGCGACACGGACCATGTAGGACGTGTAGGAGAGATTATCGAGCGAGGGCTTCATCGCGTCGATCTCCTCCTGCGTCACTGCAAACTTACCCATGTAACCCTTGTGCACGTCCAGCTCGCCGTTCATCACGTTGATGTACTTGGCGAAGAGGTTCGCCGTCTCGACGCTTTTCGCCTTGGCGACGCCCACGGCGTAGGTCTTGGCATAGTCCTTGAGATACAGGAAGTCCTGCATGATGTAGTAGCGGAACTTATCACGCTCCAGCGTGCCGTTCTGGATGCCGAGCACAAAGGGGTGCTCGTTGTAGGCGTCCCAGATCGTTTTGCTGGCGTTCAGCAGTCTTTCAGATGTTTTCACTTGGTATTCTCCTTTGCAAACTCGCCCCGCAGGTCAAAATTGTGCTGCATGGGCCCCGCCCCCTTGCCGAGGTCCAGCATTGCCGACAGCGCGCCGGAGATGTACTCCTTCGCCCGCGCGACGGACTCGCTGAGCGAGTAGCCCTTGGCGAGGTTCGACGCGATGGCGCTCGAGAGCGTGCAGCCCGTGCCGTGCGTGTTGGGATTGTCGATGCGCTTGCCCTCGAACCACTGCATCTCGCCGCCTGCGTAGAGCAGGTCGTTGGCGTCGTTCACGCGGTGACCGCCCTTTAAGAGCACGGCGCAGCCGTAGGTGTCGCCGATGCGCTTGGCGGCGCGCTCCATGTCGTCCCTGCTCTCGATCTTCTCACTGGAGAGGATCTCACCCTCGGGAATGTTCGGCGTGATGACGGTCGAGAGCGGCAGAAGCTCGTCGATGAGCGTCTGCACCGCGTCGGTCTTCATCAGGCTCGAGCCGCTCGTCGCGACCATCACGGGATCGACCACGATGTTCTTTGCCCCGTAGTGGCGCAGCCGCTCCGCGATCACGCGGATCAGGTCGGAGGACGAAACCATACCGATCTTGACCGCGTCGGGGAAGATATCTTCAAATACCGCGTCCAGCTGCTCTTTTAAGAATGCAGGCGTTGCCTCCTGAATTGCCCTCACGCCGGTCGTGTTCTGTGCCGTGAGCGCGGTGATCGCGGTCATGGCATAAACACCGTTCATCGTCATCGTTTTGATGTCTGCCTGAATACCGGCGCCTCCGCAGGAATCGCTTCCCGCGATGGATAATGCTGTTTTCATCGTTTTTCGTCCTTTCGATTCAAAATGCATCTCTTTTGTTATGCGACAGAGAGTGGTGCCCCCGGTCTGCCGCCCAAAGCCGCGGCTTTAGTCCGCCGCGGTCATTGCCCAGAATTGCTCCAATTGCTCAAAGCTCGTGATATAGCAGTCCGCCAGCGCTCTGACCTCGTCCTGGCGCTTTTCGCTCTCGTCAAAGACCGCCGCGACGGTAAAGCCGTCTTTTTTCGCAGTCTCGATGGCGTGGATGGCGTCCTCGAAGACCACGGTGCTGCCGCGCTGCGCGCCAAAATGCTCCATCGCGCGGCGGAAGATGACGGGCTCGTCCTTGCCGTGCCCGACCTCGCTGCATGTGAAGATCGCGTCGAAGAGGTTCTCAATGCCGCAGCGCCGCAGCGCCGCTTCGATGAGGTAGCGGTCTGTCGCCGTCGCGATGCAGACGTCGACGCCCTTTGCGCGCAGCTCTTTCAAAAGCGGGACAACGCCCGGCTTTGGCTGCACCTCGTCGCGGTAAAAATGCTCGATGATGCGGTCGATGCCCGCCATGATCTCCTCGGGCGTCTCCGCAAGGTCATACTCTTTTTTCAGGTGCTCCGCCGCCTGCAAGAGGCTCAGCGCGCGCACCTCCTCGCGCACGATGGGCTTGGGCTCTTTGCCGCGCGAGCGCACATAGCTCTCCGCCACCGTGTCCCAGAGGTACATGGAGTCGAACAGCGTGCCGTCAAAGTCAAAGATCACGCACTTGAGCTTCATGCGTTCACCATTTTTTCCGACAGCGCGCGCAGCTCGCGGCATTCGCTTTCGATGTCCTCCGCCGAGAAGATGGCGCTGACCAGCGCCACACCGTCAACGCCCGTGCCCGAAAGCTCGAGGATGTTGCTCTTGTTGAGCCCGCCGATGGCCACGACCGGAATATCGACCGCGTCACAGATGGCCTTGAGCGTTTCCTTCGGAAGCACGTCGACGTCCGTCTTTGTCGAGGTCGAGAACATCGCGCCCACGCCGAGGCAGTCTGCCCCGTCGCGCACGGCCTGCTTTGCCTCTTCGACCGAGTGGACGGAAACGCCGATCATCATCTTGTTGCCAACCTTTTCGCGCACCTTCGCCGCGGCCATGTCCTCCTGCCCGACGTGCACGCCCTCGGCACCGCAGGCGATAGCGACGTCCACATTGTCGTTGATGAACAGCGGCACGCCGTAGCGCTTGCACAGCGCCGCGATCTGCTTCGCCTCTTCGAGGAAATCCTCGTCGCCGAGCTTCTTTTCGCGCACCTGCACACAGGTCGCGCCGCCCTTGAGCGCGCATTCGACCTGCTCGTATAAGCTCTGTCTGCCGACCCACGCGCGGTCTGTGACGGCGTAGAGCAGCATCGTCTTCTTATCGCACTTCATACTTTGCGCCTTCCTCCAGCTGTTCGGGCGTCATGTTGTAGATGGCGTCGATGATGTAATTGCGATAGGTGGAGTTGCCGTCCTGCGCGGAAAGGTGCGCGTGCGCGATCTCGCCGGCAAGACCCATGGCGCAGACCGCCGCCGCGGCAGCCTCCAGCGGATGCTCGGGGTTCGCCGTCACATACGCCGCCGTCATGGCGGAGAGCTGGCAGCCCGTGCCCGTGATGGAGGACATCATGGGGTGGCCGTTTCGGATGCAGTAGGCCTTTTTGCCGTCCGCCACAATGTCGATCGCGCCGGTGATGGCGATGACCGCGCCCGTCTTTTCGGCAAAGGCCTTGGCGAACGCGACCGCGCTGTCAAGATTCTCCTCGCTCAACTTGTCCGCGACGTCAGCGTCCACGCCCTTGGTCGTGCCGCTGCCGGAGGCAAGGGTCTTGACCTCGGAGATGTTACCGCGGATGACAGTGAACTTGACCTCTTCGAGGAGCTTCTGCGCCGTCTCGGTGCGAAGCTTCGAAGCACCCGCGCCCACGGGGTCGAGCACGGCGGGGTGATTCAGCGCGTTCGCGCGCTTGCCCGCAAGGAACATCGACTCGATCGTGCGCTTGTTGAGCGTGCCGATGTTGATGTTCAATCCACCGCAGATCGTCGTGATCTCCTCGACCTCGCTCTGGTCGTCCGACATGATGGGCGACGCGCCGCAGGCCAGCACGATGTTGGCGCAGTCGTTCACCGTGACATAGTTCGTGATGTTGTGGATGAGGGGGCACTTACCTCTCACGTTTTCGAGCATTTCCTGAAACATATCTGTTTCTCCTTTCTGAATAAAAAACAGGAGGCACCCACAACGGGCGTCTCCTGTAAAAAGCCATGAGGTCAACTTCCTACGGCGGCATTACCCGCATCAGGTGAAAGGGTCGAAGTTGGAGCACTTCCTCTCAGCCCGCCTGCACGAGCTCCCCTGTTTTTTCTTGGACAATTGTATTATACGCTTTTTTTCGGCGTCTGCAAGGGGGAAATGATTCAAATGCCGCAACTCGTCGATCAAAGCGCTTCATTCATCCCGCCGCAGCAGTTTTCCGGAACGGTCAGCGCTGCAATTCACTCTTTGGTGAGCAGGCAGACGGCCTCGATATGATCCGCCCTTGGGAACATGTCCACTGCGCAGGCGCGCTGGGCGGTGTAGCCGAGGTCTGCTAAGCGCTTCACGTCGCGCGCCATGGTCGCGCTGTCGCACGAGACGTACACGACCCGCTGCGGCTGCATCTCGGCGATGCTCTCCACCACGTCGGCGGCCAAGCCCTTGCGCGGCGGGTCGACGGTGATGACGTCGGGGCGCAGGTTTTCGCGCGCGAGCTTTTTTGCCACATCGGACGCATCGCCGCAGAAAAACTCCGCGTTTTTAACGCCGTTGCGCGCGGCGTTTTCGCGCGCGTCGTCGATGGCCTCGGGGACGATCTCCGCACCGAGGACTTTCTTCGCGTGATCCGACAGCGCAAGTGTGATCGTGCCCGCGCCGCAGTAGAGGTCGAGCACCGTCTCCTGCCCCGTGAGGCCCGCAAATTCGATGGCTTTCGCGTAGAGCCGCTCGGCCTGTACGCGGTTGACCTGATAAAACGACGGCACACTCAGCCGGAACGTCTTGCCGCAGAGCGTATCCTCAAGCCGGTCGCTCCCCCAGAGCGTGCGGTAGCGGTCGCCAAGGATGACGTTGCCCTTTTTCGTGTTCGTGCCCAGCACGATGCCGGTGCACTTCGGGCATGCATCGCGCAGGAGCGTGACAAGCCGGTCTTCTTTCGGCAATTTATCTCCGTTCACGAGCACGCAGACAAGGCTCTCCCCCGCCGCGTTCGAGCGAACGTAGAGATGTCGGACAAGGCCGCGGCCCGTCTTTTCATCATAGCCCGCGACGCGGCAGGACTGCATATATTCGCGCAGCGCCTCCGCCGCGGCGTCGGCCACGGGCTTGACCAATAAGCAGCGCTCGCACTCGATGACCTCGTGCGTGCGGGCGCGGTAAAAGCCGACCGCGCCGTCCTTTGACACAGGGTACTGCGCCTTGTTGCGGTAGCGCAGCGTGTCCTGCGCGCCTAAGATCTCCTCAACCGTCACATCACTGCCGCCGATGCGGGACAAATTGTCCTGCACGCGCTGCTTTTTCAGCCGCAGCTCTTCTTCATAGCGGATGTGGCGGGACGTGCAGCCGCCGCAGCGCGGGAAGTACGGGCAGTCCGGCGTGATGCGCTCGCTCGACGGCTCGAGCACCTCGAGCACTTTGGCAAAGGCGACGCTCTTGAGCGTCTTTAAGATGAGCACGCGGCACTTCTCGCCGCGCAGCGCGCCGTGGACGAACACGACGCGCCCGTCGATGCGCGCAACGCCCATGCCGCCCTCGCCATAGCCCTCGATGGTGACGGTATGCTCCTGATTTTTGGCAAGCTCCATCGTCTTCTCCTCTCAGAAAAGGTACTTCGCGCTTTTATCGCGCGAAGTACCTTTTGTTGTGTATCTCAAATTACTCGCGGAAGCGCTCGATCAGGCTGATGATCTGGCCGGTGAGCGCAGAAATGTCCTTGTTGGGTCTGCCCTTGCAGCGCTTGGCAAACTCAAGCAGCGACTCCGCTGCCGCCACGAGCTTGGCGTAGAGGTTGTCGGCGCGGGACTTCTGCGCCGTGCGCTTGCGCTCGGAAATGTAGCCCTCGCTGACCATTTCGTTCGCAGCGAGGTCGTAACACTCGGTAAACTTGGCCGCGTGCGCATGGAAGCCGAGGGAATTGAGCTCTTCGGCAAACACGGGCGCAACGTCCTCGTCGCCGTGGACAACAAACACGTGCGTCGGCTTCGGGTCGAATGCCTTGATCCACTGGACGAGATGATCGTGATCGGCGTGGGACGACAGGCCCTGGAAGTTGACGATTTTCGCCTTGACGGCGATCTCCTCGCCGAAGAGCTTGACCTTTTCAACGCCGTCGAGCAATCTGCGGCCCAGCGTGCCGGGCGACTGGAAGCCGACGAACACGACCGCGCTGTTCGCGCGCCAGAGGTTGTGCTTGAGGTGATGGCGGATACGGCCCGCGTCGCACATACCGGAGGCGGAAATGATGACCTTGGGCGTCGTGTCCATGTTCAGCATCTTCGATTCCTCGCTCGACTCGACCAGGTTAAGGTTCGGGAAGGTGAACATGTGCGTGCCGTCCTTCACAAGCTCGAGCGCCTGCTCGTCGAGATAGCCGTGCAGGTCGCCGCAGAATACAGTCGTCGCCGCCTTGGCAAGGGGCGAGTCGATGTACACAGGGAAGTTCGGCGTCGACTTGACGAGCTTTTGATCCTTGATCTCGCGGATAAAGTACAAAAGCTCCTGCGTGCGGCCCACAGCGAACGACGGAATCACAACGTTGCCGCCCTTGCCGAGCGTTTCGTCGATGATCTCGGCAAGCTCGTCGGTATAGCTCCAGACCTCGGTGTGGTTGCGGTCGCCGTAGGTCGACTCCATCACGACGTAGTCGGCCTTTTTGAGAAGCTGCGGGTCGCGGATAATGGGCTGGTCGACGTTGCCGATATCGCCGGAGAAGACGATCGTCTTGTGCACGCCGTTTTCTTCCAGCTCAAGCGTGATGGACGCGGAACCGAGCAGATGGCCCGCGTCGGTGAACACCGCGCTCACACCCTCGCAGAGGTCGACCTTTTCTTTATACTCGCAGGTCGTCACGTACTTGAAGACGTCCAGCGCGTCCTGCTCGGTGTAGAGCGGATCGACATGCTCGCGGCCCGCGCGCTCGCCCTTGCGGTTTTCGTACTCGGCGTCGCTCTCCTGAATGTGAGCGGAGTCGAGCAACATGATCTTCATCAAATCTGCTGTCAGGCGTGTCGTCAGGATGCGGCCGTGGAAGCCGTTTTTCACCAGCAGCGGGATACGGCCCGTGTGGTCGATGTGCGCGTGGGTGACGAGCAGAATATCGATATTGCCGGGAGCGAAAGCGAGATAACGGTTGTCGAGCTCGTCGCGACCCTGCTGTAAGCCGCAGTCGACGAGGATCTTCTTACCGTTTATCTCCAGGCAGTGGCAGGAGCCGGTCACGCAGCGGTCGGCCCCGTAAAAGTGCAGTTTCATGCGAATGTCCTCCTTAGATGAGAAAAAACTTCTTCCTTATGCTTCTGTCCTCCGCCGTCGGAGGGCATTTCGTCGCTTTGTACTATCTTGCTTTGTATTTTACCACAGCGGCTATATAAAGTGCAAGCCATGCCTGACGCAGCGGCGGAATTTATTTACAATCCATTCATATTATACAGCAAATTTTCCTTTGCATATCGCGCAGAGGGATGCTATACTTGTAAGCGTGTCATTATGCTCCCACGAAAGGAAGTTTTGAATATGGGTTTCTTTAGTAAAATGTTCGGTTCCTACAGCGACCGTGAGCTCAAGAGCATCTACCCCATCGTCGACAAGATCGAAGCGATGGCGGACGAATACAAGGCGATGAGCGACGCGGAGCTGCAGGCCAAAACGCCGGAGTTCAAGACGCGTCTGCAAAGCGGCGAAACGCTCGACGACATCTTGCCTGAGGCGTTTGCCACCGTGCGCGAGGCGTCCCGCCGCGTGCTGGGGCTGTACCCCTACCGCGTGCAGCTCGTCGGCGGCGTGGTGCTCCATCAGGGCCGCATTGCCGAGATGAAGACCGGTGAAGGCAAAACGCTGGTGGCAACGCTGCCCGCGTACTTAAACGCCCTGACCGGCAACGGCGTCCACATCGTCACCGTGAACGACTACCTCGCCAAGCGAGACAGCGAGTGGATGGGCAAAGTCCACCGTTTCTTAGGCCTCACGGTCGGCCTGATCGTCCACGACCTCACGAGCGAGGAGCGCCGCAAGGCCTACGCTGCGGACATCACCTACGGCACGAATAACGAGATGGGCTTTGACTATCTGCGCGATAACATGGCCATCTACGCAAGCGAGCTCGTCCAGCGCGGACATGCCTTCGCCATCGTCGACGAGGTCGACTCCATTTTGATCGATGAAGCGCGCACGCCGCTCATCATCTCCGGCATGGGCGAAAAGTCCACGGAGATGTATTCCCGCACGGAAAACCTTGTACGCGGCTTCCGCAAGAAGGTCATCGCCGAGAGCGACGACAAGGAAGAGGAAGACGTCAACATCGACGCCGACTACATCGTCGACGAAAAGGCCAAGACCGCGACGCTCACCGCCCGCGGCGTGAAGAAGGCCGAGGAATACTTCGGCCTTGAAAACCTCTCCGATCCCGAAAACTCCACCATCGCGCACCACATCAACCAGGCCATCAAGGCCCACGGCACGATGAAGCGCGATATCGACTATGTCATCAAGGACGGTCAGGTCGTCATCGTCGACGAGTTCACCGGTCGACTGATGTTCGGCCGCCGCTACAGCGACGGTCTGCACCAGGCCATCGAAGCCAAGGAGCATGTCGAGGTCGCGCGAGAAAGCAAGACGCTTGCGACCATCACGTTCCAGAACTACTTCCGCCTGTACGGCAAGCTCTCCGGTATGACCGGTACGGCGCTCACGGAGGAAGAGGAATTCGGCACGATCTACAACCTCGACATCATTGAAATTCCGACGAACCGCCCCATCGCCCGTATCGACGACCCCGACGTCGTCTACAAAACCGAGGCAGCAAAGTACCGCGCTGTTATCGAGCAGGTCAAGGCCTGCCATGCCAAGGGCCAACCCGTGCTGGTCGGTACGGTGTCGATCGAGAAGAACGAAAAGCTCTCATACCTGCTCTCCCGCGAGGGCATCAAGCACAACCTCTTAAACGCGAAGAACCACGAAAAGGAAGCCGAGATCGTCGCGCAGGCCGGTAAGCTCGGCGCAGTCACGGTCGCGACGAACATGGCCGGCCGTGGTACCGATATCATGCTCGGCGGCAACGTCGAGTTCCTCGCCGATGCGAAGCTCAAGTCCGAAGGCTATTCTCCGGATGACACTCCGGACGAGTACGAGAAGCGTTGGCCGGGCACTTTGGCCGAAATCAAGGACCAGGTCAAGGACGAGCATGAGGAAGTCGTCAAGCTCGGCGGTCTGTACGTGCTCGGCACCGAGCGCCACGAATCCCGCCGTATCGACAACCAGCTGCGCGGCCGTTCCGGCCGTCAGGGCGATCCGGGCGAATCCCGTTTCTACCTGTCCCTCGAAGATGATCTGATGCGTCTGTTCAACACCCAGCTGGTGGCGCGTGTCATGGCCAAGGGCATGCCGGAAGGCGAGCCGATCGAAGCCAAGAGCGTTTCCAAGGGCGTGCGCACCGCACAGAAGGCCGTCGAATCGCGTAACTTCGAAATCCGTAAGAACGTGCTGAAGTACGACGACGTGATGAACAAGCAGCGCACCGTCATTTATGCGGAGCGTCAGGCTGTGCTGAAGGGCGCGGATATCCACGAGGACATCCTCAAGTTCATCGACGACACCGTGCTGAGCTACATCAAGGGCGCCAACAACGGTTCCGACAAGCCGGCCGATTGGGATTGGGACGGTCTGTTCAAGGCCATCGCCTCCGTGTACCCGATCGCCGTGGAGCAGGAAGCGGCCAAGGACGCCGTCAACAAGCTCAAGGGCGACAAGGCCGTTGAGGCCCTGAAGGAGCTCATCGTCTCCGACGCCAAGGACCAGTACTCCGATTTCGAAGACAAGCTCGGCAGCGAAGGCCTGCGCCAGCTCGAGCGCCGCGTGGTGCTCGCCGTGCTCGACCGCAAGTGGCGTGAACACCTCTACGAGATGGACTACCTCAAGGACGGCATCGGCCTGCGCGGCATGGGACAGCGTGATCCGCTGGTCGAATACCAGCGTGAAGGCTACCAGATGTACAACTCCATGATCGAAGCCATCAAGGAGGAAACCATCCAGCTGCTGTTCCACGTGGACATCGAACGCGTGGCCATGACCGAGGACGAGGAGACCGAATCCGATGAGGATGAGGCCGTGAACGCCGCCGAGGCCGTAATGGGTCTGGACGGCGAAGCCGCCGCGACCGGCGAATCCGCTCCTGCAGAGCCGGAGACCGATGACGAGGCCGAAAAGACCACCATCGATGAACTGGCTGACGAGCAGAAGAACGAGAAGGGCATCGTCGGCATGCAGCCGATCAGCCATGCCGAAGGCAAGGTCCCGGCCAACAAGCGTCCGAAGAGCGAGGAACTCCACTCTCCGTGGGCGGATGGCCGCACTTTCCCGGGAACCGGCAAGAACGCCCAGTGCCCATGCGGTTCTGGTCGTAAGTACAAGATGTGCCACGGCCAGAACGAGCAGTGATTCGTTGAGTCGTTGACTTGCTCATGACATAACCTCCCCCGACCGTAATCGGGGGAGGTTTTCTTTTTTGAAGAATCTTCGATGGGCCGTTTCGTGATATGGACGTGCGGACGTGGGGAGACGTCCAATCGTTACAATTGGCGGCATCAGAACAACAATAAAGGCGTGCGACAGCGCCAAGGAGGGCATCATGGCCGAAATCACATGGAAGTCGATCCTCACCAAGCTGGTCGGAGGGGACCACTTGAGCGCCGAGGAATCCGAGTGGTTCGTCGATGACCTCATGAACGGCAATGCCGATCCGGCGGCCGTTGGCGCGGTACTCGCCACCCAGCAGCAGTTGGGGCTGACCCCCGACGAAGTGCGTGGCGCGGCGAAGGCCATGGTGGCCCATGCCATTCCGCTGCACATCGACGGTGAAACCACCGACATCGTCGGCACCGGTGGCGACGGAGCCTCCACCGTGAACCTGTCATCCATGGGGGCCGTCGTAGCCGCGGCCGCAGGCGTAAAAGTCGTCAAGCACGGCAATCGTGCGGCCTCATCCAAGTGCGGCACTGCTGACTGCTTCGAAGCGCTCGGCCTGCCCATGGATTTGACTCCGGAACAAGTGAGCGAAGTCGGCAACGAATGCGGCATCGCATTCGCTTTCGCACGCACCTTCCACCCCGCCATGTGTTTTGTCGGTCCGATTCGCGCCGCGCTCGGCGTGCCATGCGTGTTCAACGTGCTTGGTCCGCTGACCAACCCGGCAAGCCCGAAGCATATGGCCGTCGGCTGCGCTAATCGCAAGATGAGCCCGATCATGGCCGCCGTATATGCGGCGAACGGCCAGATCGGCATGGTCTACACTTCCCATGAGGGCCTTGACGAGATGGCACCGACCGGTCCGGTCTCCATTTGGGAATTCAAGGACGGCAAGGTTACCGAAAACAAATTCGATCCGACCGTCGAACTCGGCCTCGCCAAAGTCACCATCGCAGATCTGAAGGGTGGCGAACCGACGCTCAACGCGCAGCTGGCACGAGACTTCTTCGCAGGCAAGGATGTGTCGTTCCGTACCACCGCGCTGCTGAACGCCGCTTCCGCAATCGTCGCCGACGGTCATTTGGTGCCGGGCGACGCAAGCTTGGCTGACCGGTTCAAAGCCGCCTACGCCATCGCGGAGCAGACCGTCGACTCCGGCAAGGCCACGGCGCTGCTTGACAAGTGGATCGCCACCGCCCAAGCTGCGAAGAAAGCCTGAAAACGCTGACAACGTATGTGTATGTGAAGGCCCCGGCGTAAATATGAACCGCACCCCGATTGTTGGACTGAAGAAATTCAGATTCGATGATCGGAGGTGCGGTTCTTTCGTATGCGTGAGGATCGAAGGAGACGTTACGACGACGGGTTCCGGCGCGAGGCGCTGGAGCTCATCAAGTCCGGAGCCGGCAAGGACACGCTCGCCAGAAGGCTTGCCATACCGGTGTATACCGCGAGAAACTGGATCAGGCTGTACAGGTCCAACGGCGAGGAGGCGGTCATGGGAGGCGGCGGCAGCAGACGCTACGACTGGGAGACGAAGGTCGCCGCGGCGCGCGACCACGTCGAGAACGGTCTGACCAAGACGGAGGCCATGGCCAGGCACGGGATCGCGAGCATCGCGTCCCTGGAGCGCTGGTGCCGCGACTACCGGTCCGGAGGTCCGGAGGCGCTCAGGCCGAAACCCAAGGGCAGGCCGAAAGGCGCGAGATCCAAACCGAAGCCCGAACCGACGCGCGAGCAGGAGCTCGCCGAACAGGTCGCGTACCTGAAGGCGAAGGTCGCGTACCTGGAAAAACTCCGGGCCCTGCGGGCGTCCAAGTCACGCGGCGCGAGCGAAGCGCCGTCGTCCGACTGCTCGCAGGGCGGGAACACCGGCTCGACCACCTCCTGAGGATAGCCGGGCTGCCGAAATCCACGTACTACCACCACCTGTCGCGCCCGGCGCACGTGTCCAGGCCGGACGTGGAGCCGATGGTACGGGAGATATGGGAGCGCACCCCGAACGGGTGCGGCCACCGGCAGGCGCGCATGTGCCTGGTCCACGAGTTCGGCACGCGCATATCCGCCAAGACCGTGCTCAGGGTCATGCGCCGTATGGGCTGAGATGCGCCATCCGCTCCAGGAACCCGTGGAGACGCTACAGCTCGTACAGGGGCGAGACGGGCGACCGCGTGCATAACCTGCCCGAACGCGACTTCGACGCGGCCCGTCCGTTCTCCAGGCTCGGCACCGACGTCACCGAGTTCAAGGTCGCCGGCTCCAAGGCGTACCTCGCTCCCGTGTACGACATGGCCAGCAAGGAGATCGTCGCCTGGGACGTGAGCCGCAGTCCGGACCTCGGGCAGCAGAAGCGCCTGCTCGCCATGCTCGCGGAGCGCCTGCCCGCCGGCGCGGAGCCGATCCTGCACTCGGACATGGGATGGTAGTACCAGCACCAATGGTGGAGGAAGGAGCTCGAACGCCCCGGCATCCGCCGGTCCATGAGCCGCAAGGGCAACTGCCTGGACAACGCGGCGACCGAGCAGGTCTTCGGCCACTTGAAGGACGAGTTCTACCGCGGCCGTGTGCTCGACTCGTTCGAGCGGTTCAAGGCCGAG
>ERZ779885.2001-NODE-2001-length-19563-cov-3.817818_pt1 | contig 19563 bp, 17 predicted proteins | sample MGYA00511554_ERZ779885 | MGnify/ENA primary metagenome ERZ779885 (study PRJEB29588, sample SAMEA2160998) | human gut metagenome | biome: human gut; feature: human-associated habitat; material: faeces | place: Denmark | collected 2008/2010 ... | reverse complement strand
AACATAAAGAAGAAGAGAGATTATTGGATTTAAAGAGACGGTTAGAGCCAGTTTTAGAGAAGCATCCGATGTTTGCGGGAATATCCATACAGTTTGATTTTGACCCGCTCTCACATTACTAATTCACTTTACGACAGGCGCTTACGATGTTATAATCGAGAGTGCATTAAAAATACGAGGAGGAAAAGAAATGGCAGAGCAAGTCAAGAAAAAGCCGGTGGATCCCAATTCCGCCAAGTATAAGCTGGGCAAGATCGCGGCGGACGCCTATGTGGATGCCATCGAGGCCAAGAAGCGGGGCGAGAAGGTGGCTTGGGTCTCCAGCAACTTCCCTGTGGAGATCCCGGAGACCATGGGCATCGCCACCGTATACCCCGAGAACCAGGCCGCCGGTATCGCCGCCCGCGGCGCGGGCACGAGAATGTGCGAGGTGGCGGAGTCCGAGGGCTACTCCAATGACATCTGCGCCTACGCCCGCGTGTCTCTGGCCTACGCCAAGCTGAAGTCCTGTCCCGAGCAGGACGTGGCCATGCCCGACGTGCTGCTGACGAGCTACGGCACGCTGCGCAGAGACTATGACTTGCTCTCTGCCCTGAAGTGGCGCCTTCTCATCATCGATGAAGCCCAGGCGGTGAAAAATCCCGGCACGGCGCAGACTGCAGCCGTGCGCGGCATCAAGGCGCAGCAGGTGATTGCCATGACGGGCACGCCGGTGGAAAACCGTCTGATGGAATTCTGGTCCATCCTCTCGACGGTACAGCCCAAGCTCCTCGGCTCCATGAAGGAATTCGCGGACGTCTTTGCGCGTCCGATTGAAGCCGATCATGACGAACGCGCGGCAGAAGCTTTCCGTCGCCTCACGGCGCCCTTCATGCTCCGACGGGTGAAAACTGATAAGTCCATCATTGCCGATCTGCCCGAAAAGAACACCATCGATCATTTCGCTCAGATGCATCTCGAACAAGCTGTGCTTTATCAAGAAACGCTTGATCGAATGCTTAAGCAAATCATGGAGGCCGAAAAATCGCCTGAAAACAACACGCCGGCCGGACGGATGGCGCGCCGAGGCCGTGTTCTTAAACTCATTACGAGCCTGAAGCAAATCTGCAACTCTCCGTCGCAGTTCCTGAAAACTTCATCTCTGACGCCCGATTCCGGCAAGGGCGATGCCCTCCTGGAAATCCTTTCGCAGTGCGCTGATACCGACCGCAAGGTGCTCATTTTTACGCAGTACCGCGAAATGGGCGAACGGCTTCAGGATTGGATTGCGCAAGCTCTCGGCGAGCGCCCCGACTTTCTGCACGGCGGCGTATCGGCAGAGGAGCGCATGAGAATGGTCGACCGCTTTCAGGAAGACCGCACCGTGCGAAGTTTCATTCTCTCCCTCAAGGCGGGCGGCACAGGGCTTAACCTTACCGCGGCGTCGGCCGTCATTCACTATGACCTCTGGTGGAATCCGGCCGTCGAGGCGCAGGCCACGGACCGGGCATTCCGCATCGGACAGCGCCGAGACGTGCTGGTGTACCGCTTCATTACCGCCGGTTCCTTTGAAGAGCGCATCAACGACATGCTGATGCAAAAACGCGACTTGGCCGACATGACGGTAGCCGCCGGTGAAAACTGGATCGGCGACCTTTCAGCAAGCGAGCTGGCTGCTGTTTTTAAGCTTGGCTAACCCCGAGCTCAAGAGCAGCTTCCGATGCACCCACGGCAATGGGGGTTTAAGACTGCAGCTCAATGCTGGCAGTGCGGGCACCAGAAAGTGGACCGCCCGCCCTGTTCAATACGGGCAATCGGCCGGCCGCAGATCGGACAGGGCTTCCCTTCGCGGCCGTAGACTGCACAAGCGAGCGGAAACCACCCGGTTTCGCCGCTCACGCCGTGAAAGTCATGGAGCGTAGAGCCGCCCGCCGCAATGGCGGTCTCCAAGGTTTTGCGAACAGACTCCAGGAGTCTGCCGGCACGCGCTTTCGAAATGGCATCCGCGGGCCGCGTCGGCCGAATGCCAGCCGCAAACAGCGCTTCTGAGCAGTAAATGTTGCCGCAGCCGACGACGATCTTTCCTGAGAGCAATACTTCCTTGATCGATCGATGCGTCTTCTGAAGTTCCGTATAAAAACGATCAGCCGTGAGCGTCGGATCCCAAGGCTCACAGCCAAGTTTCGTCAAGGGAAGCGACTTTCTCGGATCCGTCGTCATAAAGAGAATGGATCCGAAACGTCTTGGATCCGTATAACGAACCAGTACATCGCCAAAAACGATATCCGCGTGATCATGCTTATGGGCGCTCGGTGCCGGAAGAGACCAGATGCGCCATGAGCCGCTCATGCCCATATGCGTGAGGAGCCAGCGCTTCTCTCCAGCAGCGCTGCGGAAAGCCCAGATCAAGTATTTCGCCCGCCGCTCGAGATGCTCAAGCGTGAGTCCCGGCAGCAGCGCCGCCAGATCTTGGAGCGGTTCACGAAGCTTGGGCGTGCGGACATTAACGGCTGTGACGCTGCGGCCGACAATGGCCGGCGCAAGGCCGCGGCGGGTGACTTCAACTTCTGGAAGTTCAGGCATGAATCAAGTAGCTGCAAGGAAACACGAATGCCTGCCATTTTATGCCGGCCGCTTCTTCATGCCGCTTCCGCTTTGTCACTAAGAGAGCTCGCGCGTATAGAAATGCTTCAAAGCATCAAACAGGGCTGGGAACATAACGGTTCCGTGCACCTCATCTGGGAAATCCTGTCGGCGCACCTGCATGCCTTGAGACTGAAGTTTGCCAATAAAGTCTGAGACCAATGGATCTGCTGACAAGCGAGCCCCCGCTGCCGGCCGCTCAGCACTGCCGGTGCGGTCCTGGCGCGGCTTTGTGGCAAAGCCGAGATAGAGCCGCCGTCCCGGGCCGGCAGCAGCCTTGTCGCCCAAGCCGTCAGCCGCCGCTTTTTGAATGAGTCTGCGCTGATCCCACCAAAAGCTCGGATCCGCCGCAATAAAGTCATCAAATGCATGGGGCTGAGTGAGCACTGCATTGACGGTAAAGAGTCCGCCGAAGGAGTGACCGATCAGCGTACGGTGAATAATCCGCATGCCGTCAGGGAGCTGCGCTTCAACGGTCTGACGTAGTTCACCGGTGATGAAATCCAGAAAACGCCCTGCTCCGCCGCCTTGCAGCGAAGCCGCCGGATCCAGACGGCCTTGCCGATCTGCCGTTGAAGCCGAGGGCGTCAGATCACGCGTACGGTTCTCTTTATTTTCAATCCCCACCACCATCACCCCGCCAATGGTGCCGAGACGGGATTGTTCAAGCCACTGTGCATAAGCAGCCGCCGCCGCGAAGAAAGTTTCGCCGTCAAGAAGGTAGAGCACGTGCACGCCCTTCAAAGCGGCCTTCTGCCGGTCCGGCATGCGGATGCGCAGTGTCCGGATTTCTCCGAGCAAGGGTGAACGAATCTCTGCCTGAAAACCCGTTTCGAGTTTGTGTCCTCTTTTAAAAAACACCGGCTGCGGCACTGCTGACTGCACGGAATGGGACGCATCATGCACACCGATCGGACTCGGCGAAGCCGAGGCGGGCAAGACATTGAAGCCGACAGCATCCAAGCTGCCCAACAGAGCGGCAGAAAAAAGAACCTTGCGGCGAGAGAACCCGATTGAAGACATGACTAAATTACAAAAGAAAGAGATGCCGCAACTTTACTTCATGCGAATGATTCTTGTTGTCAACGGCAACTTTATTTTCAGCAACATTTTCATCATTCCTTAACAAATAAACAAAATTGTTCGGTTTTTCTTTACTTATCGAGAAATTTGCTAGACTCCTGCCTTCATTAAACCATGCGGAAATACCCGCTCTTTTGAATCACATTCTCGTATGCTGACTACCCTTCCTCGCCGCCTGCGCGGTCTTCCGACACCGATGGCCGGACTTGCCCTTGGCGTTGCAAGTCTTGGCTGGTGCATGGAAAATGCTCTTCCGCTCAACGGCTGGGGACAGCTCATCGGTGCGTTTACCGCCTCAGCACTCCTTTTGCTGCTGGTTCTGCGCTTCGTACTGCACGCCGAAACGCTGTGGGAAGATCTGAAACACCCGGTCGTCGGCAGCATCGTCCCCACGTTTGCCATGTCGCTCATGGTGATCTCCCGCGCGCTGCTTCACGCTTTCCCGACATTTGCCGCCGGGCTCTGGTGCGTCGGCATCACGCTTCACCTGGCTGCCCTTATTGCGTTCATTTGGTTTCGCCTGCGCGACCCTGTGCTGGAAAAAATGGTTCCCTCCTGGTTTATTCCGCCAGTGGGCATCATCGTCGCTGACGTCGCCTTCCCCGGCGTTCCGGCATTTTTGCCTTTTGCCCAGACGCTTTTTGTGATTGGTCTTGTCTCTTATGCGATCCTTCTGCCGACGATGCTCTATCGGCTCTTCTTCTTGCCGCAGGTCGCCAATGCTGCCAAGCCGACACTCGCCATTTTGGCCGCGCCAGCTTCTCTGTCGCTTGCCGGGCTCCTCTCCGTCTACGAGCATCCTCACCCGATCCTCACGGCGCTCCTTTTCGGCATCGCCGTTTTGATGACCATCGCCATCTACTTTGCTTTTTGGAATCTGCTGCGCCTGAAATTTTCACCCGGCTATGCTGCATTCACCTTCCCGATGGCGATCGGGGCAACGGCGCTCTATAAGCTTTCGAACCTGGTCTCCCATTACACCGGAGCTCAGCAATACGCTTATGAGCTCAGGCTCTTTGCACACTTCGAATTAACGATTGCTGCCGTTGTCATCTGCTACGTCTTCGTGCTCTACATGAAAAATCTCCCTCAGTTCCTGAGGAATAATTAACGGCAGGGCTTTAGGGACCCCAAAAAACAGATCTGTTCAGGACGGCGCCCGCGTCAGTATTCTGGTCTTTCTCAAGCGTCATGAGGCTCAGTCAAGCATGGATGCACTTTCTCAGATACTCGCAGCGCTTTCCGTCAAAAGCTACACAGCCACAGGCGTACGCGGCGGCGGCTTTTCCATTGCTTATCCGGCTTACCCCGGGATGAAACTCTTGGTGCCGCGCACGGGAAAAATGTTTTTCCTGAAAAATGAGAACCCAACACCCGATTTCACTGAGAATGATTCTGAACATGGGACTGTCGGTTCCTCTGCATTGTCTGAAGCTAAAAGCACCTTTAATTGGATAGAACTTCTTCCTGGATCGCTTTTACTCATGGTTGAGCCGACAGGTTTCATTTTTACCGATGATCCCAAGCTTGAGCCTCATCCTTCAGCGCAAACCCCCTATGAGCTCCGGGGCGGTCTCGCAGATTACGGCATTAAGCCCGGTTACGAAGAAAATATTTTGCTCGCTGGGAAAATGACGCTGGACCCGACGGCTGCCGCTCAGCTGCGCGCTGCGCTCCCTCCGCTTCTGATCCTCAAGCCCAATGACAACGAGGCGGATCGCCTTGGATGGATGATGAAAATGCTCCATGAAGAGGTCGAATCTTCCGGGCCGGGCAGCTCACTGGTGACCACCCACTTGATGCAGCTTGTGCTCATCGAAGTCATTCGATGCTGGATTCATTCGCCTGAAGCGAAAAACCACCCCGGCATTTTTCTGGCGCTGCGCCAGCCGACGCTCTTTCGCGCGCTCTCTGCCATCCACAATGCGCCCGAGAAGCCTTGGACTGTCGAAACACTAGCCCGCACCGCAGGTATGTCTCGCTCGGGCTTTGCCAAACTTTTTAGAGAAAGCGTCGGCGAGACGCCGCTCGCCTACCTCACCCAATGGCGCATCACGGCAGCCTGTCAGCTCCTGCGTGACACCAACTTCTCCATCAAAGAAGCGGCCTCCCGACTTGGTTTTTCCTCTCCGGCCCTATTTACCGCTGTCTTCCAGCGCATTATGGGAATGACGCCGACACAATGCCGAGAGCAGCAGATGCGGGAACTGACGGCAAGCCTTGCTGCTTATGCGGCTTATGAAGCTTATGAAGCTTCCGGCAATATTGGCCAAGAAGCTCAAGTCCCCACAATCGGCACAAACCGTAAAATCTAGACGAATCCTAAAGTAATTTGGACTAAATGGCATTATTAGTCCATCATTTTGTTCCTAGAATGGCGTCCGTACAAATTCCATTCCAAGGATTCATGATGGCTCTCCGATCAATCAACAAACAAAACAGCCCTTCTGACGGCCGCCGTGCATTCACCTTCTCCGTAGCGGCGCTCTGCGTGATTATCTGCTTCGCCGCAAGTGCAATACCAGTTCCCCTCATTGCAATCTGGACACAGGCACTTGCGCTCACCACTTTTGAAGTTTCCATGACAGTCTTTGCCTATGTCGGCGGCTGCCTTGCGGTGCTTCTCTTTTTCTCAAAACTCTCCAATTATTTCGGCCGCAAAATAACGGTCATTCTGGCCCTTGCTGTCGGCATTGCCTCCTGCTTGTGCTTTATTGATCCGCACAATGCCTCAGCGCTCATTTTGGGGCGCCTGCTTCAAGGCGTGTTTGCCGGCCTGGTAACAAGCGCCGCCATGAGCTGGACGGTTGACACGGCGCCCAAGTCCCATGTATGGCTGGGAACCGCTCTGAGTGCTGCCGGCCCCGGCATCGGATTCATCTTCGGAACCGTGCTCTCCGGGCTCTCGGCGGAAACCGGCATCATCTCGGGAGATACCCTCTTTATTGGACTGGCCGTCACGCTTGCCGTCGTGCTCGCAGCAGCAATACCAGCAGTCGAAACGATGCGGCCGGGGGCTATGTCGCTGATCAGTGCATTGACCCCGAGCTTCGGCATCCCTCAGAAAGCCAGAAAGGTTTTCCCGCTCTGCGCAGTCGGTTATATCGGCACCTGGGCGCTCAGCACTTGGTTCCAAGGCTTCTCGGCCATGATCGGCAGTGCGGTTTTTGCAGATGGTCAGCCCTCGCCGGCCTATGCTGCACTCACGTACATGCTGTTAGTGACCCCCTTTGCTGCCGGCGGCATCCTTTGCGGAAAACTGAACCCGCGCAGAATGCTTTTGCCTTTAGTGACCGGGTATCTGGTCTCCGGAACCGGGATGTTTGCGGCAGCAGCCTATGCCCGCCCGATCCTCTTTGCCGTACTCCTTGTTCTATGCGGCTTCATCATGGGCGCGATCTGCTCTTTGGCGCTCAAGCTCCTCATGGAATACGCTGACATCACGGAGCGCGCTCAGACGATTTCGACGCTTTATCTGGCCGGTTATCTCGGCACGAGCATTCCGTCGTTTCTGCTCGGTTATTTTGTGCCGAACGCCGGTCTCGGCACCATCGGCCTGGCATTTTTCGGTTGGTTTGCACTGGTTTGGATCAGCGCTTTCGCCTTTAGGCGTCTCGCCGCACAGCCTGACGGCGGCTGCACGGCTCTGCACCCTCAGTCAGCCGTTGCGATGGAATGATCTTCCAGCATCTCAGTGAGCCCGCTAAACCGGGTTGACTCGCATAAGCCTCCGTTCGGCGCTGCTGACGGAGGCTTTTTTCTGCCTGGACTTTGAAAAGACTTGTCGTCCGTCCGGATGAAACGAACTCATCCCTTCCAAACTCAATCCGCAAAGCTCGATGCGTGTACTGCGAAAATCACTCTTTGACATGGATTGACGCCTTCAGAGGAGCTTCATCGTCCTAAACTGTTGTTCACGCATTAGCCGCCCGAACAACTTTTCTCTAAGGTTTGGAATATGCTCAACGACCGTCCCTGCATCGTCAATTTGATTTCCTCGCGCAATACCGGGCATCCGCTCTCACTTCAGCTGCCGCAGCTGGGAGAAGTTTTCTATCGTGATCAGCTCACGCCCGAAGCAGCGGCCAAACTCGGTCCCAGCGTTGATGTCCTTGTTGGTGCGTCCAACCTCAAAGTACCCAAATCCGAACTCGATCTTTATCCCAACCTCAAAATGGTTGCGGATTTCGGCGTCGGCTATGACGGCTTCGATACGGCGGAAATCATCCGGCGCGGACTCCGCTTCAGCCATACCCCTGACGTTCTCAGTGAAGACACGGCTGACCTTGGCCTCGCGCTTTTGCTTGATGTCACTCGCCGCGTCGCTCAGGGCGACGCCTTTATCCGCCGCGGCGACTGGCCGAAGAAAAACTTTCCGCTGGGACGCCGTCTTTTCGGCAAAAAGCTCGGCATTGCCGGTCTCGGACGAATCGGGAGCGTCATCGCTCAGCGCTCGCAGGCCTTCCGCATGGAGGTGGGCTACACCTCACGCTCACCCAAGAACGTCCCTTGGCAGCGTTTTCCCGACATGAAAGCCTTGGCTCAGTGGTGCGACTTCCTTATCGTGGTCATTCCGGGAAGCCCCGAAACGCATCACTTGGTTAATGCTGAAGTGCTCGATGCGCTCGGCCCTCAGGGGTATCTCGTCAACATCGCCCGCGGCGCGCTTGTCGACACCGATGCCCTTATTAAAGCCCTGAAGGAGCACCGCATTGCCGGCGCTGCGCTTGACGTGTTTGAGCACGAACCTCACGTTGAAGAAGGACTCATCGCACTCGACAATGTTGTGCTGACGCCACATCAAGGCTCTGCAACCGTAGAGACCCGTGCCGACATGGCGGATCTTGTCATGCGCAATATCCGAAAGGCGCTCTCCGGCCAAGCTGTTATCACGCCGGTGCCGGGAACACGCAAAGACTAATTTCCGTCCAATCATCTGCGGCGGCCTTGACGCCCAGTCTAAGCATGTGGAGAATGCGCTCACCATAGTGCAACCGCATGCTTGGCCGCCGACGCGGCAAAAGGATTTCTAATGGCTGTTTTGATGCCGGAACCTCAGGGCACTGCTCTGGGTTTAACCACCGTCTATGCGGATCAGTACGATCCGAAACTGCTTTTCCCCATTTCCCGCAACATCGGTCGAGACGCCATCGGCGACCACGACTTCATCGGCACCGATATCTGGCGCATGTATGAATTCTCCTGGCTCAATGCCAACGGACTGCCGCAAGCGGCAGAAGTTGACCTCTTTGTGCCGGCATCGTCGCCCTCGATCATCGAATCAAAATCACTCAAGCTCTATCAAGGCAGCTTTGCACAAACCCGATTTGCGGGCGGTGCCGAGGAAGTTGCGGCGATTCTGAAGCGGGACCTTTCCAACGCCGCCGGCGCTCCGGTTGAAGTGGCTGTCAATACGCTCGACACTTGGACGCCGACGATTGACGATCTGCCCGGAGAACTCCTCGAAGAAGCCTTCCCGGATGTGAGCATCACCGATTTTGAGGTCAACACCGAACTCCTGCAGAAAGCGCCGGCTGCGATCGATACGGACGTTAAGGGCAATATTCGTGCGGCGGTTTGGCGCACGAATCTTTTTCGTTCGCTCTGCCCCGTCACCGGACAGCCCGACTACGCATCCGTCTCTATAGCGCTCACCGGCGAAGCTGTCGACCCGCGTTCCCTCCTGAAGTACCTTGTGAGCTACCGCGCCCACCGAGGATTTCACGAACAGTGCGTAGAGCAGATCTTCCACGATCTGCGCTCGAGGTTCACGTTCACCGCGCTTGAAGTTCAGGCCTGTTTTACCCGTCGAGGCGGCATTGACATCAATCCTTACCGATCCATGAGTTCCAAGATGCCCGAATTCGTCATCCGCGAAGGACGTCAATAAACTTGACGGCAAAGGACTGCAGCAGCAAAAACTGCAGTCCCATTCATACAAACGTAAACCAGTCTGTCAGCAGGTTTGCTCTTTCATTTTGTTACTCCGTTTCGTGCGGGAAATAACGTGAAACAGACTTTGTCATTTCGACATAAATAAGAACAATTCTCATCTATTCACTGCACCCGACGCTTCTATGATCTTTTTTGTCAAATAACGGCCGCCGCCTTAATCCCCCGTTCCAGAGGCTTAGAGCGGATGGCCAAGACCATAAAAAAGGTGAAAAATGACCACAAATCGTCGTGAGTTCTTCAAAACTGCAGCCGTCGGAGCAGTAGGAGCGGCGGGTATGCTGGGCGGCGTGACTGCTGCCGAAGCCAAATCGAGCAAATCCGCCAAATACGACCTCGTTATTGTCGGTGCCGGCTGCGGCGGGCTCGTTTGTGCCATTCATGCAGCAGAACTTGGCCTGAAGCCGCTCCTGCTCGAAAAGATGCCGATGCCTGCGGGCAATGCTATTTATGCCGCCGGCTTCCTGCTCGGTCTTAACACGAGCTTCCAGAAAGCCAAGAATGTCCCGGCCGATACGGCCGAAGCGTTCTATGACGACATGATGAAGGTGTCGCAGCAAAAAGCGGTGCCCGCTTTGACGCATACCGTCGTTGACAACTGCACGCGCCTTCTTGAATGGCTCCACAGCTACTGCGGCATCAACTTCCTGACCGGCAACAAATTGGTGTGGCCGCAGCTTTACCGCTCCCACCTCGTCACCGGCGAACTGAAGCCGGGCGGAGCACAGCTCGTCATGACACTCCTCAATAAGGCCAAGGCCATGGGCGTTGAAGTGCGCACGAGCACCAAGGTGGTCGAACTCATTGCCGACCCGAAGACGGGCGGCGTCGCCGGCGCCAAGGTGAAGACCAAGGGCGTTGTGTCGGAAGTCTATGCGAAGTACGGCGTTGTGCTCGCAACGGGCGGCTTCTCGGCCAATCAGGCACTCGTCACGCAGTACATCGGTTCTGCCGGCGCGAAGATGCCGATTCGCGGCTCGCGCATCGTCGCTGGCGAAAACATTGTGCTCACGGCACCCTTCCTGCCCAAAGTTGTCAACGTCGACCAGTTCCACTGCGGTCCGATTTACGGCCCGACCGGCGCCAACCCGCTCAACATTGTCAACAACGGCGTCTGCGTCAATCGTCAAGGCGTTCGCTTTACCGATGAAGGTCAGACCTATGTGCAGATGTCTCGCGATGTCGCGAGCATGACGCCGGATAACTGGGCCTTCATGGTCTGCGACCAGAAGACGCACGATATGCCGATTCTGAAGAACGACTGGGAATCCTACGCCCGCACCAAGGCGCCGGTCTACACCGGCCAGACGCTCGAAGAAGCCGCCAAAGCGGCCGGCATCGATGCCAAGACGCTGCAAAAGACCGTCGAGGACTTCAACAAGGCCGTTGCCGGCGGTGATGCGGGCAAGCTCACGCCGCCCAACACCCGTGACAAGGCTCCGGTCATTGATACGGCGCCCTTCTATATTGTCCCGTTCCAGGGCGGCATGACGGCCACCTTCGGCGGCCCGCTGATTAATACCGAAGGCGAAGTGCTCGACACGGAAAATCATCCCGTCGGCAATCTCTACGCCATCGGCAATGCGGCCGGCGGCTTGTTCTATGACAATTACGTGGGCGGTGCACAGCTGACGGCTGCCGGTGTATTCGGCATGATTGTCGCTGAGCACGTCAAAGCGCTCAAATCCGGCAAAGCAGCTTAAAATAGTCTTCTTGCATGCCAATGCTGAGGATTGAGAAGCACGCTTCTTAATCCTCAAAGCCAAAAAAACGGCGCCCATTTCTTCGTGAAATGGCGCCGTTTTTCTTGGTTCTTCAGAAAATTGGATTTGCAGAGGGGCTTTCAGCCCTCTTCCTTAATGCTTCTCGGCCGCCCTATGAAGGAGCTCCGCAATCTGCACAATGTCCTTAGGCAGCGTGCGGCAGCAGCCGCCGATGCAGCGTGCGCCCGTATGTTCCCAGAGCGGCACGTAATGATTCCAGTCCGGCTCATGCACACCCTGAGCATGCCAGGTCTTCGTTGTCGGATCATACGTCTCACCGGAATTCGGATAGACAACCAAAGGCTTGTCTGTATAAGCGGACAACCGCTTCAGACCCGGTTCCACCCATTCGCGCTTAACGCAGTTGAAACCGAAGGCTTCAACATGCGGATCTGCATCAAGACATTTGGCAAGGACTTCGAGCTTTGTGCCGTCGGGCATATCGCCGTCCTTAAGCGTCACAGTCACCCAGCAGGTGATATCGCGGTCAGCAATCATGGCGAGGAGCGCCTCAATTTCATCAAAACGAGGCTGCGTTTCAATCGCCAAAATGTCCATGCCGGAATTGAGCAGTTCGTCAAGGCGAAGCTGATGAAAAGCGTAATACTCCTCACGCGTTAGATCGTAGGCGCCCGTATATTCACTGCCGTCTGCCAGATATGCACCGTAAGGCCCAATGGAGCCCGCCGTGAGCAGATCCGCCGGATCCCATTCCGGGTGCTCGAGCAGCACATCGTTTTTCGCTTCGCGCACCAGTTCTCCGCTCAAGCGAATCAAGCGGGAGGCTTCGGCCTTTTCAATGCCTTTGCGGGCAAAGGCCGCTTCAGTCGCCTGATATGAACAAGCCTCGACGGCATTCGCACCGGCTGCGTAGTAGTCGTAATGAACTTTGCGCACCAGATCCGGACACTCCAGAAGCGCCTTGGCACTCCAGAGCGTATCGTTGAGATTGAGCCCAGCGGCTTCGAGCGGAGTTGACATGGCTCCGTCAATAACGAGTCCGCCGCGGCGAGCAATAAGGTCGGCAATGGGATGTTTGGTTAAAGCCATCAAAGAAACTCCAAATCGGTTGTGCCGGATATTTTAAAGCGGCAGAGGAAACCGGCGATTTCGTCGTCTGTTTCATCCGCCGCTTTTAGGCAGCTCACTAAATCTGCTGAGCGTTCAGCAGATCATTATTTGGCGGGCTGCTCCCAGGCCGGGTTGATCTGTCCCTTGAACTTTTCCTTGATGAAGGCAGCCACTTCCGGCGACTGATAGCACTTGACGAAGGTCTGCACTTCAGGCGACTGCACATTGTCCGGACGTGCGGCAATGATGATGAGTGCGTACTTAGCGTCGCGGGACTCAAAGTAAAAGCCCTGCTTATTAACGTCGAGACCGCCGGAAACCGCGTAGTTCATCGGCACACAGGCCACATCAAGATCCTGCAGGCTGATCGGAAGCTGAGCGGCTTCGAGTTCAACGAGCTTCACACCGCGCGGATTTTCCGCCACGTCATGAATGGAAGCTTCGCCCTTATAGTCGGGCTTGAGTTTAATGATGCCGGCCTTCTCGAGCAGAACGAGCGCGCGTCCGCCGTTAGACGGATCATTTGGAATGGCGATTTTCGTATCGGCCTTGATGTCATCCAATGAATGAATCTTGTTGGAATAAAGGCCCATCGGCTGCACAACGGCATTGGCAGCAACCACCAGATCCGTGCCCTTTTGCTTATTGAAATTGAGCAGGAACGGTTCGTGCTGATAGACAGCGACGTCAAGCTGCTTTTCGGCAAGGGCGGTATCGGGCGTGATGTAATCCGTGAACTCGACCACTTTGACGTCAAAGCCCTGCTTCTTAGCAACTTCAGCGGCCTTCGTCACGATGTCGGCATGCGGTCCTGCGGTCACAGCAACCTTGATGGGCTTAAGCTTCGGAGCCTCGGCAGCTGCGGGTGCAGCCGCAGGCGCCTGCGCGGCAGCCTGCTTTTCGGGCTCAGCCTTGCTGCAGGCAGTAAGAATCGGAGCTGCGCTCAGAGCAACGCCGAGGGCCAATGCGGATTTAAGGAAGGTGCGCTTCTGCATGGTGAACTATTCCTGTCGATAAAATTTTGGGACTTATACAGTTAAAAGAGACCCGTTTGCTCTAGAGCGCTGCAGGCGCTGCACACAGCTGACTTCGTCACTGCGTCGACTGCGGGACCTGATGTCCTGGGCCGGTCTCTTCTTCGATGCGGAGCTTCTTGTCCGGACATCGAGCAGATTCGTCCGCGACGAATCTGATTGGGATGAATGCGTTGGCGGATCCGCGATCCGTCTGAATTATTCTGCCCGAAGAGCGCTCGGGAGCAGCAAGAAATCTGAAGGAGACAAAGTAATACCTCAAGGCAATTAGGCGGCTTGAGTATGCTCGATGCGGCTTTGATCGACCAGACGCACGGCCATCCCTCAAACCGCAGCCCGCACGTGCCTCTCATGGGGCCGAAGTTTTCAGGATGTCACCTGGACACCGCTGAAGCAAACGCACGCAAACCGGTACTTGTCGAAACACCATCCGCAGACTTTCGAGACGGCTGCAACATCTGCAACTTTTAGGCAAGAACCCGCCCTGCCGGTTGCAATTTGCGAATGTCTTCATAGATGCAATGGCGGCAGAATAAGCCCAACAACCGTCATTTCAAAGGAGTTATCTTCCATGGCCAACATGAATTTCAAAGCGGCAGCGGCCGTCGCCGCCCTTTCTGCACTCTTCCTTGCCGGCTGCAGCGACGGGGCGAAAACAGAGCCATCCACCGCTGCCGCTTCCTCATCTGCAGCCGCTCCGGCGAAGACGGAACCTTCAGCAGCACCATCTGCGGCTGAGAATACTGCCCCTGCCGCACAGCCCGGCCGCGGCTGCCTGCAGGTAACCGCCGTCCATCCTTATGATCTCAAGGACATGCGTTTTGACGAAGCCGCTCAAGCCTTGGCGCATGCCACCGGCTGTGCAGTGCGCTACACCGATCAGGAACTTTCGGCAATGAAAATTGCACCCGTTGTCGGCACGATGTCAATCAAGGATGCCATTGCCGCAGCGCTCGACGGCTCCCCTTATACAATTTCAAACGCTACGGATGAAGTGATTGAAGTCACCAAAAAATAAAGGACTGAGGCTCTGTCAACGTTGATAGGCTGCACCCTCCAAAGATGCAGCCTATTTTCTTTCATGCCTTCAGGCAGCCGAAGTCTGCGGACCTTCCGCCGTCATTTTTTGGTCTTGAGCGGTGTCTTCGATGAATCTCGTCCGTCCGCGGCTTTTGGGCCGTATAAAACGGACAATACAAGCGTCAGGATGCAGCAGACAAATGAAACGATGATCACCGGATAGGACAAATATTTTTGGTCCACAATCGGCGCGATCACGGCTGCGACGAAAACCAATTCGGAAATTTTGGCAACTTTCTTTATAAGAATCTGTAGAAGTTGACGCACGGTACACCTTCTGGAGGATTGGCTGCTGTTTTTAAATGCGGCGCTGGTGAACAAAGCCGCACTCCATCAACAGCATAACGTTGACGGAGCGGCCGTTAAATCAAACCTGTCCCATTTTGCGTTCTCAGGCATCAGTGAGGCATTTTTTCGCACGATCTTCTTCACTCTTGACGGCCGTCCGCCGACGGCGCTCCTTTGGGAGCCGCTTGGGCTTTGCACCGGCAGAATCGATGGGTTCGACGCTGCCGGAGCAAACATCCGTTGTCGTCATATGTGCATGACTAGTCGGGTTTCAATGCTCTCTGCATGTTCCAAAAGAAACCGTCAGTGCGTGGTACGGCGGATGATCATATTTCCAAAGAACTGGAAGATGCTGATGATGGCGAGAATAATGAGCACCGTCAGCCAAATCATGTCGCGGTAGCCCATCTGATAGCCGTAGCGGATGGCAAAGTCGCCGATGCCGCCCGCGCCGATCGCGCCGGCAATGGCCGTAATGCCCACAAAGCTGACGAAGGTAATCATCGTCACGCGGGTGATGCCCGGAATACTTTCCCGCAGATAGACGCCGAAAATGATCTGCCGCGGTGAAAAGCCCATTGCCGCACTGGCCTCTACGAGACCGTGGTCAATTTCGGAGAGCACCGATTCGATCTGACGCGCAAAGAAAGGCACCGTACCGAAAACGAGCGCAACGAAGCTCCCCGTCACGCCTGAACCGGTACCGACCAGAAAGCGCGAGAGCGGGATCAGAAGCACGATCAGGATAATGAATGGAATCGAGCGGATGATGTCGATCCCGCGGTCAAAAATCGTGAAGAGCGGCCGATTCTCAAGGATGCCGCCCGGACGGCACGTGACGAGCAGCACTCCGACGAGAATGCCCAGAATCCACGAAAGAATGCCGGACACGCCAATCATTGTGAAGGTCTGCCCCAGGCAGGTCAGCAGTTCGCCGCCCAATTGCTTGAGGTTGGGCGCAAGAAAATAGATCCAGTCAAACATTAGAGAGCCTCCACGACGACGTTCTGGCTGCGAATGAATTCAAGCGCATCTCCTACAGATTCAGGTGTACCCGAGAGCGTGACGGCGAGTTTGCCGAGCGGCGTCCCCTTGAGCAGCTCAACATTGCCGAAGATGATGTTGGCCTCCACGCCGAAGCGCTGGTAGAGCTCGACCATCAGCGGCTTTCCGGCCGAAGAACCCGTATAAGTGAGCAGATACACCGTCTGGCCGTGATTGACGCCGTCGCCCGAACGAGTTTCTTCAAGGAGTTCATAGAGATCATCGACATTCGTCGCTGTATCAATAAAACCCTTCGTCACCGGCATTTTGGGATGCGAGAAGATCTCGAGGATCGTGCCTTCCTCGACCACTCGGCCTTTTTCCATAACCGCCGCACGGTCGCAGATGTACTTGACGACCGACATCTGGTGCGTGATCACGACAATCGTGATGCCCAGCCGCTGGTTGACCTCCCGCAGAAGCTTCAAAATCGACCGCGTCGTCTTCGGGTCAAGTGCGCTCGTCGCTTCGTCGCACAGCAGCACCTTGGGATCATTGGCCAGCGCGCGGGCAATGGCCACACGCTGCTTCTGACCGCCAGAGAGCTGCGAGGGGTATGCATCCGCTTTATCAGAAAGCTCAACGAGCTCCAAAAGCGACGAGATCTTGGCCTTGCGTTCGGCAGGCGTAAGCGTCGTCAGCTTCAGCGGCATTTCGATGTTCTCGGTCACCGTGCGCGAGGGCATCAAGTTGAAGTGCTGGAAAATCATGCCGATACGCTGACGAACTTGACGCAGCGCCTTTTCGTCGAGCTCAGTGAGGTCGACACCGTCGACAATCACTTCGCCTGAAGTCGGCCGCTCGAGCAAATTGATGCAGCGCACAAGCGTGGACTTCCCCGCCCCGGAAAAGCCGATGATGCCGAAAACCTCTCCGGCGTTGATGGCGAGCGAAACATCGTCGACTGCGGTGACGGTTCTGTCGCCCGATTCAAACCGCTTGGTAATGTGATTGAGCTTGATCATTTGATTTTCTTGTGATTCAGGCTGATGAATGAGGGTTAATGCTGTTTTGCGGCCGCAGCCTGACGCACGAGCGCGTCGGCATGATCAGCCTTGATGTCGGCAAGCAGCTGCGGATCCGTCAAGAGGTCGAGCCCCGTAAGCGCAAGCGCTTTGGCGCCCAAACCGATGGAAGCCAGTCCGAGCGCAGAGCAGGACGCCGCTTTGAACTCTTCACTGTGACCGCGCACGGGCACTTTACTGATCCGGATCGTCGGCTGAATGGTGGGAATCACCTGTGAAACATTGCCGACATCGGAGGAGCCGCCGGCTTTTTCTGCCGAATCCTCAACCTTTTCGCCGCTGCCCGTTTCGGCAAGCAGCTCTTCCATACGCCGGCGGTAGACGGCGTCGAACTTAGGCGTGAGGATTGTATTTTCCACGCGGTTCTGCGAGGGTTTCATGGATCCCTTAGCCCCCGTCATCAAAGCTGCGCCCTCGACAATGCGTTCGACCTTCTTCCAAACCTCTTCGAGTACCGGAGCAGTTGCCGCGCGCAGATAAAACTTCGCCGCAGCGTATTCCGGGACAATGTTCGGCGCATCACCGCCATGCGTAATGATGCCGTGAATGCGCACATCGGCCGGGAGGTGCTGGCGAAGCGCATTGATGCCGTTATAGACCTGAATCAGTGCGTCAAGCGCATTGATGCCCTGCTCGGGCGCACTTGCGGCGTGCGAGGCCTTGCCATGAAATTCAATGTCTACCGGCGCACAGCCTAAGGAAGGATTCGTCAGGCGATGACCCGAGGAGCTCGGATGCACGCAGAGCGCCGCATCCACATCCTTGAAAAAGCCTTCGCGAACGAAGCTTCCTTTGGCACTGCCGTTCTCGCCGCCTTCTTCGCCGGGTGTTCCATAAACGCGGATTTCACCGCCCACCAATTTTGCGGCTTGTGCCAGCGCAGCGCCGGCGAGCGCACTGGTGGCGCCGAAAAGGTTGTGACCGCACCCGTGCCCGAGACCGACCAGCGCATCGTACTCGGCCAAAAAGCAGAGAACCGGACCGGGTTTGCCGGATTTGAATCGTGCGTCAAAACCCGTAGGATGACCGGCCACATCAACCTGAACTTCAAAACCTTCACCTTTAAGCAGATCCGAAAGCCGCTTGCAGGCAAAGTATTCGTGGTTGCTGGTTTCAGGATGCGCGTGAATATCGCGCGCGGCAGCCTGATAGATTGGCAGGCGCTTCTCGACAAACGCTTTGATGATCTGTTCGGGGGATTCGGTAGTCATGACGGTCGGCTTTCTTTTTTGAAGGGATGGATGCTGACGCTTTGAGGAGGCATGCGGGGCTTTCAGATACGTCCCAAAAAACACCGCAGATGAATGAAGCGCAAAACCGTCCGGGCGCAGCAGCGCAGATCCGGACGGTTGAATGCGGCGGCGAAAAAGCATCGGACGGTGCTTTTTTTTGAGAGCCTCTTACTTCAGTTTGTAATCAGCAGCCCCAGGCCAGACCGGCACGTAGGCACCCTTATAGGCATCCTTGAGCGTCTGGGCTACATCCTGCGTCTGATAAGCGGCAACCACCTTCTTATAGACAGGATTGTCCTTATCGGCTTCGCGCGCAACGATCACGTTGACGAGCTGACCAAAGTACGGATTCGTCTTCGGATCCAGATTTTCCGAGAAGATTGAATCCGCATACGGATCGAGCTTCGCAGTAAAGGCATTGCCGCCGTTGATGACCGCCGCCGTCACATCAGGCAGGAGGTTTGCGAGCATGCCGGACTCTGCCTCAACGATCTGCACTTTCTTATTGAAATGCGTGATATCGGTTTTATTAGGCACATAGCCCTTGTCGGGATTGAGCGTGAAAAGACCCGCGGCTTCAAGCAGCTTCAGCGCACGGCCGCCGTTGGTCAGATCCGCCGGAATGGCAATCTTGTCGCCGTCCTTGATGTCGGAAATTTTGGAAATCTTCGATTTGTTGTTATAGATGCGAAGCGGTGCGACAAGCGTATCGCCGATGTCCGTAATCTTGTAGCCGTTACGGGCGATGTCGTTAGCCAAGAAGGCCTTATGCTGGAAGGCATTTAAATCGATTTCTTTATCCGAAAGCGCCCGGTTCGGCGTGGCGTAGTCCGAGTACTTGACAAGTTCGACACGGATTTTGTCCGATGCAAGGTTCTGATTAACGGTCTCCCACTGGGCGTTGTACTCACCGACAACACCGATTTTTACAACTTTTAAGTCCGAGGCTTTCTCTTCGCCGCATCCGGTCAATGCAGTGCCGATTAAGGCTGCAACGGACACAAAAAAGACAGTGCGTTTGAACGATGGTTTCATGATAGTTTCTCCGATTTGTGAAAAAAAATAAGAAATAACAACAAGACAGAATCGGTCCGACAAACGGACGAATCCGAACTTATGAGCGGGACACCCGCAAGACGATAAGGAGGTTTTTTAGTGCGTCAGAAAACCCGTGCGGTGCGTCGCCTTCAGAGGGCAATACACATTCGCATCGACTGCACGTTGCGTGCATGGATAACGGGTTTTTGACGTTCAAAAGACATACGATTAATTTTCGATGAGGGACACATTCTCTGCCCGATCGACTCATCATATCGGAAAGCCAAGCAAAGTGAAATAGGGAAACTGCCGTATTTTGTGCCGCCTAAAA
>ERZ779885.1997-NODE-1997-length-19603-cov-4.520974_pt1 | contig 19603 bp, 15 predicted proteins | sample MGYA00511554_ERZ779885 | MGnify/ENA primary metagenome ERZ779885 (study PRJEB29588, sample SAMEA2160998) | human gut metagenome | biome: human gut; feature: human-associated habitat; material: faeces | place: Denmark | collected 2008/2010 ... | reverse complement strand
GGAGAAGCCATATCTATCTTTGCCCGCAATACCATCGCGCCTTCTTCAAATTCGCCCTTATTCATGCGCTCGAACAAATCGAGATTTTCTTCTACGGGACGATCACGATACGGACTGCTTACTCCGGGTTGTGTAGGAGTTCCCTTTTGCTGGGCGATTTGTTCCGAGGTCTGCTCATCTACATAAGCATATCCCTCCTTTATCATACGCAATGCCAAATCATACAATTTCGGGAAATAATCCGATGCATAGTAAAGACGATCTCCCCAGTCAAAGCCCAGCCAGTGAATATCTTCCATAATAGAATCGACATATTCTACATCTTCCCGGGCCGGATTGGTATCGTCAAAACGCAAATTACATGTTCCTCCATATTTTGCGGCAATTCCAAAATCCATGCAAATAGCCTTTGCATGACCTATATGCAAATAACCGTTAGGCTCGGGCGGAAACCGCGTATTCAAACGCCCGCCGTTTTTACCCGCAGCCAAATCGGCCTCGACAGCCATTTCTATAAAATTCAGGCTTTTCTTTTCTTCTTCATTGTGTTCTGCTACGTGTGTCATAGTCAAAGTTTTTCTACTTGCAGATATACTTCCTTAAATTTGTTAGCGGCAAAGATAACGAATAAAATCTATTATTTATCCATTTCATAACTCATATTTGACATATACTCAGATACCGTTTTTCCATCGTTTCTCTTTATACTCCATATCATACAAATCAAACCCCTGAGCCCAATAGTTTTTTACAACCTCTTTCAATTCAAAACCATGCTTCTCATAAAAACCATATACAAACTGAGATGTCCTCACAGTCATTTTCCGAATGCTCTCAACAGCCTTCAATTTCTCAATTCTATACCGAAGCAATCGCGAACCTAACGATTTCCTTTGATAATCCGGGTGAAAAATATCCCAACTGATTTTTCCATGCGTCATGTTATCTGCGAAATTTATTCCTCCGCACCCCACTATCAACTCATCGACCAATAAAACATAATAGAGTTCCCTTTCTCTATCCAAGTACATATCGAATGCCGCCTCCTCTTCGACGGCAAAATACATCGGTATATTCAATCGGATCAAATCCATGACGGCATTTTTATCGGTCGGTTCATATTCCCTAATCACAATTCTTTTTTCCATTTACATTCATTTCTAAAAATCAGACCTTTACAGAGAGAGAGAGAGAGAGAATCCCAACATCTCGAATCGATTGTACAAAGATAATCCATTCCAAGATAGATAAGCCATATAAAGAATATGATTCAAAAATTTTTTTTACAAAGAGAAATTTTAATCTGAATGTAACATGTTTCTCATGTTATAATATGATTTTTGCAACGTCAAATCAATGCTGTAAAATATGTACGAAAACATTCTTTTGATTTCGATTCTTTTTCTCTCCATTTCTCAATCCATTCCCGCGCAACGCATCAAAGGCAGCGATACGGTTTTACCCCTCACCCAAGAATGGGCCGAAACATTTATGAAAGAATATCCGGGAGCCGCCGTTACCGTAACCGGCGGAGGCAGCGGAGTAGGCATTTCGGCTATCATGGAAGGAACAACCGACATTGCCATGGCATCTCGTCGCATAAAATTCGGAGAGAAAATAAAAACGAAACAAAATAAAATGGAGCTGTGTGAAGAAATCGTCGCTTATGACGCACTGGCGGTAATCGTAAATCCGTCGAATCCGGTAGACAGTCTTACCCGGGAAGAACTGGAAGCTATTTTCCGAGGTAAAATAACCAACTGGAAAGAGGTAGGCGGCCCCGACGCAAAAATTATAGTCTATTCGCGAGAAACCTCTTCGGGCACCTACGAATTTTTCAAAGAAAGCGTTCTCGAAAATAAGAATTACACCAATAATATATTATCCATGCCGGCCACCGGAGCGATCATACAATCGATAAGGCAGACCAAAGGCGCTATCGGATATGTAGGTATGGCCTACCTAAATCCTTATGTAAAAGCCATAAAAGTCTCTTATGATGACGGGAAAAGCTATGCATACCCATCGATAGAAAACGCCCGGGCAAAAAAATATCCTATCGTACGTCCTCTTTATTATTACTACAATAAAAAAGATGAGAATGAAGTACGACCTTACCTGCAATTCATCACATCGGAAAGAGCCGAAAATATATCTTTGAAATTAGGGTTCATTCCCGCCATGTAACCAAACAAGAATTACACATGAAAAAGTGGATAGACCATATCGCAAAACGGATATTTACCGTAAGCGGTTTTGTAACCAGTGCCGTTATTTTACTGATTATCGGATTCCTCTTTACCGAAGCAATCGGGCTCTTCAATAATCCGATAGTAGAAGAAGGCTATACTCTCGTCGTCAATAAAGAAAATCCAATAAAATATCTCAGTTCCAAGCAGATAAAAGATTTGTTCGATGAAGAGATCGTCAATTGGAAAGAGCTCGGAGGTAGCGATATTCCCGTGCAGACATTCCGTCTCGAAGATCTGTTGAAACATTACTCCGAAGAAGAACTCGGATCGGAATATGAATATGCCGGGGAAAAAATCGGTGATTTGATCCGCCGGAATCCGGGAATGATCGCATTTGTTCCTCTAAACTTAATCCGGAACGAACCCGACATACGCATGCTCGAAGACAGGGATATTCCGGCAAAAGATGTTTTACTCGGGACAGAATGGTACCCGACAGCTACTCCATCGCCTATCTTCGGAATATTACCTTTATTGTACGGAACTCTCTGGGTAAGTTTTTTTGCCATACTGATAGCCCTCCCGTTCGGACTTTCCGTTGCCATCTACATGTCCGAAGTCGCGAATCCTAAAATCAGGAATATCCTGAAACCGATTATCGAACTGCTCAACGGAATCCCTTCGGTCGTTTACGGATTTTTCGGACTGGTTGTCATCGTTCCGCTGTTGCAAAACACATTCGACCTACCTGTGGGAGAATCGGGATTGGTGGGAAGCATCATATTGGCAATCATGGCCTTACCCACAATCATCACCGTTGCGGAAGATGCAATGAGCAACTGTCCGCGCTCTATGCGAGAAGCCAGTCTGGCACTCGGGTCGACACAATGGCAAACCATATACAAAGTGGTGATTCCGTCTTCTATTTCGGGAATCACATCGGGGGTAGTGCTGGGAATAGGCCGCGCCATAGGAGAAACCATGGCTGTGCTCATGGTTACCGGTAATGCGGCAGTCATACCCACTTCGATTTTAGAACCATTGAGAACAATCCCGGCAACCATTGCAGCCGAACTGGGTGAAGCCCCGGCCGGAGGTGCACATTACCAATCGCTGTTTTTACTCGGCGTCATACTCTTTTTCATCACCTTATTTATCAACTCTTGCGTCGAAATCGTCTCTTCCCGCAACAAAATAAAAAACTGACCATATATGAGTTTCGATACCACCTTATTTTCAAAACGGCGACGGATAGTCCAGAACCTGATGTTTACCCTATTCCGTATTTTCAGTTACAGCATTGTCGCCATATTGTTTTTCATTTTAGGCTTTATCATCATAAAAGGCATCGGGGTAATCAGTTGGGACTTCATTACCCAAGCCCCCAGCGACGGCATGACAAAGGGAGGAATATGGCCGGCGATAGTCGGCACTTTCTACCTGATGATAGGCAGCGCCTTGTTTGCATTCCCCATCGGAATCATGAGCGGAATATATATGAACGAATATGCCCGCTCCGGAAAAATCGTAAATTTTATCCGCACGATGACCAACAATCTGGCCGGTATCCCGTCCATTGTATTCGGACTGTTCGGTATGGCATTCTTTGTCAACCGGCTCAGTTTTGGAGACAGCATATTAGCCGGTTCATTAACGCTGGGATTGCTTGCGCTACCCATCATCATTCGCACCACCGAAGAAACGTTCAAGGATATCCCATCCTATTTCAGAGAAGGCAGTATGGCCTTAGGGGCAACCAAAGCACAGACCATCTGGAAAGTCCTGCTCCCTATGGCCACCCCGCGCATCATTACAGGGCTCATACTTTCGCTGGGACGTGTCTCGGGCGAGACAGCTCCTATCCTATTCACCTGCGCGGCATACTTTTTGCCGAAATTACCGACCAGTATTTTCGATCAATGTATGGCATTGCCCTATCATCTTTATGTCGTTGCAACCAGCGGGACCGATGTCGAAGCTCAACAACCGATCGCTTACGGAACAGCTTTTGTACTCATCGTCATCGTCTTGATAATGAATTTAGCGGCCAACGGCATACGGAATTATTTCGATAAAAAAATCAAGTTAAAATAATAAACACAAACAGACATGAATAAAATAGAAGCGGCCCATGTGGATTTTTATTATGGAGACTTCCATGCGCTGAAAAACATATCTCTATCTATTCCTGAAAATCAAGTGGTGGCATTTATCGGCCCGTCGGGGTGTGGGAAATCAACATTCTTACGGCTTTTCAATCGAATGAATGACCTGATACCCCATACCAAACTGACAGGAAACATCTATATCGATGGTCAGGACATATATGATAAATCGGTCGAAGTCGATGTATTGCGGAGGAATGTCGGAATGGTCTTCCAAAGACCAAATCCTTTTCCTAAAAGCATTTTCGAAAATGTTGCCTATGGTCTGCGTGTCAATGGATTCAAAGATAAAGAATTTATTTCGCACAAAGTAGAAGAAGCCTTAAAAGGTGCAGCCTTATGGAATGAGGTAAAAGACAAATTGAAAGAATCGGCTTATGCCCTATCCGGCGGTCAACAGCAACGCCTGTGCATAGCCCGTGCCATGGCGGTATCGCCCTCGGTCTTGCTGATGGACGAACCGGCATCGGCTCTCGACCCCATATCGACAGCAAAAATAGAAGAGCTGATATGCGAATTATGCAAACAGACAACCATCGTCATCGTAACCCACAGTATGCAACAAGCAGCAAGGGTAAGCCATAAAACGGCGTTTTTCTACCTCGGAGAAATGGTCGAATACGATGATACCAAAAAGATTTTTACAAATCCCACCGAAGAAGCTACGCAAAATTATATTACAGGACGTTTTGGATAAAATAAAAAGAGTATACTATGGTAAAATTTGTTGAGAACGAACTTCTTACTATAAAAGAAGAAGTAAATGATATGTGGTTGCTGGTACGCCAGCAACTCGAAAATGCGTTCAACGCATTGCGCAATAACGACGACGATCTTGCAAACAGCGTCGCATCGAGGGAAAAACGGGTGAATGCTTTCGAACTGAAAATAGACAGCGACATCGAAGATTTCATCGCGCTATACAACCCTGTGGCCGTAGACCTGCGTTTCGCACTCGCCATGCTGAAAATCAACAACAACCTCGAACGCATAGGAGACTATGCCGACAGTATCGCCCGTTTCGTCGCGAGAAATAATCTGACAGAAGAAGACAAACAGCTATTCAATGTATTGGAACTGAAAGAGATGTATGACCAAGTACTCCACATGTTCTCTACTACGCACAAAGCACTTGAAACTTCCGATGCATCTTTGGCAAAATCGGTCATCGATAAAGATGACCTTTTGGACTCACTCAATCAAAAAGCACTCGATAAACTGGCAGAGTACGCCAAAAATAATCCGTCGGCCATTCGATTCTGCTTAGAAATAGCCGCCATATTGCGCAAATTGGAACGTACCGGCGACCATATCATCAATCTGGCCGAAGAAACCGTATTCTACATAGATGCAGAAGTCCTGAAACACATTCATTCTACCGCACCATCAATCGATGAAGAATAAAAAAAACCGGGAACGATGTTTCCCGGTTTTTTTATTTGATTAGAGGCGTTCGGCAACCTTATCCCAATCAACGATCGACCAAAAAGCTTTTACGAAATCGGCCCGTCGATTGCGATAATCGACATAATAGGCATGTTCCCATACATCGATAGTCAATAGCGGTTTCAGCAGTTTCGTCAACGGATTCCCTGCATTTTGAGCCGATTCTATCGACAACTTGCCATGTTTGTCGATGGCGAGCCATACCCAGCCGGAACCGAACAAAGAAACCGCCGCTTTGGAAAACTGGTCTTTGAATGACTCGACCGACCCGAATTCCCGAATCAACGCTTCGGATAACTTTTCAGGGATCTTTTTTTCCCGAGGCGTCAAGGTATCAAAAAAGAATGTGTGGTTCCACGTCTGTGCGGCGTTATTAAAGATCGCACCGTCGGAACTTTTTACAATCTCATCGAGAGTCATATCGGCATAAGGAGTATCGGCAATCAGACGATTGAGATTGTCGATATAAGTTTGCAAATGTTTACCATAATGGTAATCAATGGTTTCTTTACTCATCACCGGAGCAAGAGCATCGGCGGCATACGGAAGTTTGGGCATTACATGTGTCATTGTCGTATTTTTTTTAGTTAAACAATAATTTTACGGGTTATAAAAACAGATATATGCATTGAGGTATGTTGCCAAAAGCAGCCACAATATATATGGGATAAACAACCACGATGATATGCGGCTGGGCACATAGGCCTTGCATATATAGAAAACGACGAGAAAATCGAGCAACAAAATATCCAGCAATCCCAATAACGGGCTTCTCCAACTGAAAAACAGAATGCTCCAAAGGAAATTAAAGAACAGTTGAGCTCCCCATACGGCGATCAACCATTTTGCCGATTTTCTCTTTATAAGGAAAGAGAGAGACAACCCCATCAAAACGTAAAGGATACTCCATACGATGGGAAAAACAATTGCCGGAGGCGTTATCGACGGTTTATGCAACAGCGGATACCACTCTTCTATGGCCGACCGCTGAAAAAAACCGGCAGTAATTCCTACGACCACGCATAACAAAACCGGCCAAAGATAATTCCATACTTTTTTCATGACTTGAATTTTTCGTCTATTTCTCTATAAACATAATAACTTTTTTATTGTTCATAGCCTAAACGATATTTTTTAACTCAACAGATCAAAAAATAATCGTTCTTTATTAACTAAAACGATAATATCTTGTACCTTAGACGACAAAAATACCGTAAATTTCGCCAAAGCTCGATGAATACAAAAAACAACCTTCTTACCGACCGTCTCAGCTACGACAGCGAGAACATGGCTCCCACCCGATTGCATTTGTTCAGCTATAACGCCAACGATATTGATGAACACATCGAAAATGACCTTCAAATCCTCATTCCGGAGACAGAACGTCCCGATTATATTCATTGGCTCCAAATATGCGGATTGCAAAATACCACCGACATACAAAACATTTGCACACATTTCGGCATCAACTTTTTGGTCATGCAGGATATTCTCAATCCCAATCATCCATGTAAAATCGAAGAATATGAAAAGTTCAATATCGTCATCGCAAAATACTTCGACAAGGAAAAAGAATCTCAGGTAAGCATCGTACAAGGCGAAAACTTCATTCTTACGTTTATGGAGTACGAAACTCCGGCCTTCCGAGGTATAGAGAACGCCTTACGAAACAATATCCTGAAAATCCGAACCCGTCCCTCCGATTATCTGCTTACCGTTCTATTAAATGATCTGGTAACCAATTTCATTTCGGTATCGGCACAAATCGACAATAGCCTCGAAGATCTGGAATCGGAACTTCTGCTTGAAAAAAGTGCTTATGAAATCGGTATCGAAATACAAACTTTGAGGAGAAGATACCTTCTCTTGAAACGGACCGTCTTACCACTGAAAGAACAATACTCCCGATTGATCCGCTCGGACTCGCCTTTGATTCATAAAACCAACCGGGCGTTTTTCAACGATCTCAACGACCACATAAACTACGTTGCCCAAAATATCGAAATTTGTCGTGAAACACTCTCTTCCCTTGTAGACTTGTATATCTCCAACAACGATTTACGCATGAACTCCATCATGAAACGCCTGACGATCGTCTCTACAATCTTCATACCTCTGACATTTCTCGTCGGCGTATGGGGTATGAATTTCGACAATATGCCCGAACTGAACTGGCAGTACGGTTACATAGCGGCATGGCTCCTCATGGTATGTATCGGCGTAGGGGTCTACATTTTTCTCAAAACGAAAAAATGGAAGTAACATACATCTCTCCCCCCCTTATAGATAAAGTAAGATTTCGTACCTTTGCCGGAAATCACAAGCAAGAGATATGACCTATCCTCAAAATTTTGAAGAGAAAATCGGATTCGACAAAATACGCAGTCTCATCTGCGACCGATGTTTGAGCACGCTGGGCAGCGAACGTGTCGCCGATATGCAATTCCAGACATCGTTCGATACCATCGACCGCTTACTACACGAGACCGAAGAATTTACCCATATATTGCAAACCGAAGATAATTTCCCGGCCGATTATTTCTTCGACATACGATCCTCGTTGCAACGCATTCGCATAGAGGGGACTTTTCTCGATGAGACGGAGCTTTTCAACCTGAGGCGTTCTTTGGAAACGATACGCCATATCGTAGGATTTTTCATCAATGAAGAAGAAAGTCCCTATCCTCATCTGCAAGCACTAGCCGGGAATGTCGTAGTATTTCCTCCATTGCTTTCTCGCATAGACCAAATCATCGACAAGTTCGGACACGTCAAAGATAACGCCTCGACCGAATTGTCTCAAATACGCAGAGAACTGAACCGTACCCTTTCAAGTATTTCCCGCAGTTTGAATATGATCTTGCGAAATGCCCAAAGTGAAGGCATTGTCGACAAGGAGGTTTCTCCCACTTTACGAGAAGGGCGACTGGTCATTCCCGTCATACCGGCCTATAAGCGGAGAATAAAAGGCATCGTACACGACGAGTCGGCCAGCGGGAAAACCGTATATATCGAACCGGCAGAAGTAGTAGAAGCCAATAACCGAATAAGAGAACTCGAAGGGGAAGAACGTCGTGAAATCATACGCATACTCACCCTCTTTACCGATGAGCTACGACCCCATTTAGCCGAAATCGCCCATTCCTACGAATTCCTTGCCGACATAGATTTCATACGGGCCAAAGCACTGTTTGCCATTGAGATAAACGCATTACTTCCCCGCTTCGAGAATTGCCGGCAAATCGAATGGTATCATGCCGTTCACCCGTTGCTTTTTCTCTCTCTCAAAAAACAAAACAAAGAAGTCGTCCCGTTAGACATAACTCTTACTCCCCAACAACGCATATTGCTCATTTCCGGACCGAACGCAGGTGGGAAATCGGTCTGTCTCAAAACAACAGGACTATTGCAATATATGCTACAATGCGGATTGCTCATACCGGTATACGAAAATTCCCATACGGGAATCTTCGACCATATCTTCATCGATATAGGCGACGAACAATCGATAGAGAACGACCTCAGTACTTACAGTTCCCACTTGACGAATATGAAATTTTTCGTCAAAAACTGCAATGAAAGTTCTCTCTTGCTCATCGATGAATTCGGCGGCGGTACCGAACCGCAAATCGGCGGTGCCATCGCAGAAGTACTTCTCGACCGATTCAATCGAAAAAAGGCATTCGGTGTCATAACCACTCACTACCAAAACCTGAAACAGTTTGCAGAAGATATGCAAGGTATCGTCAATGGCGCCATGCTCTACGACCGCCACATGATGCAACCTCTCTTCAAACTATCCATCGGTAATCCGGGCAGCTCATTCGCCATAGAAATAGCCCGTAAAATAGGATTGCCCGAAGATGTCATTGCCGATGCTTCGGAAAAAGTCGGTTCGGATTACATCGACATGGACAAATATCTGCAAGACATCGTCCGGGACAAACGGTACTGGGAAAGCAAACGCCAGAATATACGACACCGGGAAAAACAACTCGAAGAAATCACGCAGAGGTATGCCGACAATCTGCAAGAAATAGAAAAAGAGCGAAAACACATTCTGAAAGAAGCCAAACAAAAAGCAGAACAACTTATCGCCGAATCAAACGCCCGCATCGAAAATACCATTCGCGCTATCAAAGAGGCGGAGGCCGAAAAAGAAAAAACGAAGATGGCTCGTCAAGAACTCCATTCTTTCAAAAAAGAATTGCAGAATAACGACGAAAACGACGATGCCATATCAAGAAAAATCGCAAAAATCAAGGCGAAAGAAGAGAAAAAGAACCGCACAAAAAAAGAAACCGATGCCGAAACGGCCAAAACAACGACCATTTCGGTGGGTGATGCCGTATGCCTTAAAGGCCAAACGACGGTGGGAGAAATCTCGGCAATACAGGGGAACAAAGCAACTGTCATATTCGGACATATAAAATCATCGGTACATATAGAACGTCTCGAAAAAGTGAACCGCAACCGGTTAAAACGCGAACAAGCCATAAAAGCGACATTTGTAAGCGAAGATACCACCAACAGCATGAGAGAAAAAAGCCTCCACTTCCGCCGGGAAATAGATATTCGCGGTTTCAGAGCCGATGAAGCCCTACAAGCCCTCGTTTATTTTATCGACGATGCTATCCAAGTCAGAGCTGAACAGGTACGTATCCTGCACGGAACAGGTACGGGAGCTTTGCGGCAAACGGTCAGAGAATATCTCAAAGGGGTTGCCGGAATAAGGACTTTTCACGATGAACACGTACAATTCGGCGGTGCCGGCATTACAGTCGTAGAGTTAGAATGATATTTTTTTAAGATTTCGAGCTTATCGTATATCCCATTCCACCGTTAAGAAAAAATCGGGTTAACCACAATTCATGCGGATAGATTTACTATTTTAGAAGAAAAACGTATCTTTGCGTGTTTATCATACCGAAATGACAGCAGAAAAAAAAACGATACTCTCCGATATATATAATCCCGATGATCTGCGAAAGCTCTCTCTCGACCAGCTTCCTCAGATATGCAGCGAACTGCGCCAATTCATTATCGATGCGCTTTCTCAAAATCCGGGGCATTTTGCTTCCAGCTTAGGAACAATAGAGCTTACCGTAGCTTTACACTATGTACTGAATACACCCTACGACCGTATCGTATGGGACGTGGGACATCAGGCTTATGCCCATAAAATATTGACAGAACGAAGAGAGCGGTTTGCAACCAATCGAAAATTGGGTGGACTAAGCGGTTTCCCCTCGCCTATGGAAAGCCCATACGACACATTCGTTGCCGGGCATGCCTCCAATTCTATATCGGCAGCATTGGGTATGTCGGTCGCGGCCAATCTGAAAAACGAAAAAGACCGCAAGGTCGTTGCCGTAATAGGCGATGCCGCTATTGCGGGAGGATTGGCTTTCGAAGGATTGAACAACGCATCGACCAATCCCAATAACCTGTTGATTATCCTCAACGACAACAACATGGCTATCGACAACAACGTCGGAGCTTTCCATCATTATTTGTCTCGTATCAACACCTTGCCCTTTTATAACGACATGCGGTATAAACTCTACCGTCTGTTGGTAAAAATGCGCCTCGTCTCCGAACAACAGAAGGGGGCTATACTCCGCTTCAACAATAGTCTGAAAGCTCTGATATCGAGGCATCAAAACATATTTGAAGGACTGAATATTCGATATTTTGGCCCGATAGATGGGCATGATGTAAAGCATCTGGTCAGGGTGCTTAATAATATAAAAGATATGTCCGGGCCCAAAATCCTGCATATCAAAACGGTCAAGGGAAAAGGATTTGCTCCGGCCGAAAAAAATGCTGTCGTATGGCACGCTCCGGGACGGTTCAACAAAGAAACCGGTGAGCGGCAAAAAAAAGAGACAGAGAATTTACCGCCTCTTTTCCAAGATGTTTTCGGCCATACATTGGTCGAATTGGCCGAGAAAAACGAAAAAATAGTAGGTATCACACCCGCCATGCCCACCGGATGCTCGATGAACTACATGATAGAGCGATTTCCACATCGGGCTTTCGACGTAGGAATCGCCGAAGAACACGCCGTAACTTTTTCGGGAGGATTGGCCAAAGAGGGTCTCATTCCCTTTTGCAACATCTACTCATCGTTTATGCAACGGGCATTCGACGAAGTCATACACGACGTCGCCATACAAAACCTACCGGTCGTCTTCTGTCTCGACAGAGCCGGCCTTGTGGGTGAAGACGGCATGACACATCACGGCTCGTTCGACCTTGCCTATATGCGCTGTATTCCCAATATGACCATAGCCTCACCGATCGATGAGCATTACCTGCGTCATCTTATGTTTACGGCACAATCGTCCGGCCACTGTTTTACGATACGTTATCCGAGAGGGCGAGGTTCGGTGATAGACTGGTGCTGCCCTATGCAACACCTCGAAATAGGTAAAGGCCGACAGCTCTCGGACGGAAGCGATATAGCCGTCTTATCGATCGGTCCCATAGGGAAAACAGTGCAAAGGGCTATCGAGTCGGTGAAAACGGAAGGCATATCCGTCGCTCATTACGACATGATTTTTCTGAAACCTATCGATACGGAAATACTTCATCGCGTAGGGCAGCAATTCAAACGTATCATTACCGTAGAAGACGGGACAATAGAAGGGGGATTAGGAAGTGCCGTCATGGAATTTATGGCAGAAAATAACTATACCCCACAAATCAAACGCATAGGTATTCCCGACCGTTTTATCGAACAAGGCAGTATATCGGAACTGTATACGCTATGCGGAATGGACGAAGCAAGCATCGTAAAAATGCTTCTTGAAAAATGATAATCAAAAGAACTTCGGGAACAATTTGTTTCATTCGATATACGTAGAACAATGAAAATCATTATTGCAGGAGCGGGAGAAGTCGGTACTCATTTGGCCAAATTATTGTCGAAAGAAAACTTGGATATCGTACTTATCGACACCGATATGGAAAAATTACGCTGGCTCGACTCGAACTACAATCTTATGACGATCGCCGGCTCTCCCACTTCGCTCAAAATTTTGAAACAGGCAGGCATAAACGAAGCCGATCTATTCATTGCCGTCATGCCTTTCGAGACCCGCAATATCGTCGCTTGCCAATTCGCAAAAAAACTCGGCACTCGCAAAACCGTTGCGAGGATCGACAATTACGAGTATATGTTACCCGAAAACAAAGCATACTTCAAAGAAACCGGTGTCGACGAACTGATATACCCCGAAATGCTTGCTGCCGAGGAAATCGTTACAGCCCTAAGTCATAATTGGGTACGCAACTGGTTCGAACTTTGTAACGGAGAACTTATCCTTATCGGAGCAAAAATAAGGGAGAATGCAAAAATCCTGAATCAAAATCTTTCGGAACTGAATAAATCCCACCTGCTTTACCACATAGCCGCCATCAAAAGAAAAGACAGAACAATCATACCCCGAGGATCGGACGAAATACAGGTCGGCGATATTGTCTATTTCACCACAACTCCCGGTCATATCCAAGACATTCAACAGCTCACCGGGAAAAAAGAAATCGATGTCCATAAAGTCGTCATCATGGGAGGAAGCCGCATTGCCATACGATTGGCCCATATACTGCCCGACTCCATGAAAATGAAAATCATCGAAATCGATAAAGAAAAATGCTATAAATTGGCCAATATCATACCCGATGTTACTATTATCAACGGGGACGGCCGCGACACGGAATTTCTTAAAGAAGAAGGTATCAAAGACACCGATGCATTCGTCGCATTGACCGACAGTGCCGAAACCAATATTCTGGCATGTCTCTCGGCAAAACGCTTCGGGGCTGTCAAAACAGTAGCCGAAGTGGAAAACCTTTCTCTTATTCCCACAGCTGAAAGACTCGACATCGGTTCGATTATCAACAAAAAATTACTTACGGCCAGCCGCATTTTCCAGTTACTGCTCGACGAAGACTCTTCCAATGTCAAATGTTTGGCCATGTCCGATGCCGAAGTCGCAGAACTTATCGTCAAAGAAGATGCACCGATAACGCATAAACCGATCAAGGACCTCAACCTTCCGCGCGATATTACGTTAGGAGGGCTTATCCGAGACGGTAAGGCCATGATCGTAAACGGCAACACACAGATACAAGCCAACGACCATGTTATGGTCTTTTGTTTAGATACCGTAATCCATAAATTAGGAAAACTGTTCGGATAAATATCATGGCAGAAATCAATTATCGCATCATTCTTAAAATCATAGGTGTATTACTATGGTTAGAAGCAGCGTCGATGCTCATGCCTTTGGGGATATCGATCTATTATGGAGAAAACGATACGACAGCATTTCTTATAACGATAGGAATAGCCGCTGTCATAGGAAGTGTACTATTTTTCCAATACCCCAATACCGAACGTAAAACCTTAGGAAAACGAGACGGAATCCTAGTTGTTTCCCTATGTTGGATATGTTTCTCCTTATTAGGGTCTCTGCCTTTTATATTATCCGGATCCGTCAGTAATATGGCCGAAGCCTTTTTTGAAACAGTATCAGGTGTTACGGGAACGGGTGCGAGCATAATAGCAGATGTTGAAAAACTGCCGCATGGAATCCTTTTGTGGCGTAGTCTTATACAATGGCTGGGAGGATTAGGAATCATTCTTCTCACCCTGGCCGTCCTGCCGTTAATAAATAGCGGTGGCAGTATGCAGTTATTCAATGCAGAAACGACCGGTATCATGAATGATAAACTGGGTCCTCGTATAGGACAGACCGCTAAACTTTTATGGACAACCTATTTGGGGCTCACCATTGTACTGATTATCCTCTTGAATCTCGGCCCCATGAATCTTTTCGATGCTGTATGCCATGCTTTCACGACAGCAGCCACAGGTGGCTTCTCTACCAAAAACGACAGTATCGCATATTGGAATTCGGCATATATCGAATATGTTATTTCTATCTTCATGCTTATCTCGGGTATCAATTATGCGCTCGTGTACCGGGCTGTACGCGGAGAAATAAAAAAGACTTTCGGCAATGAGGAAGTAAAATGGTATTTGACGATTGTCGTCCTATTTACAATACTTATCGTTATAGGACTTTTTTTCAACGGTGTATATGAGAAACTAGGCTTGGAAACTACTATACGGACATCTTTATTCCAAGTCTCGTCTATCATCACTTCGACAGGATTTATATCGGCCGATTATGTCTCTTGGGGCCCGTTCTTTTGTATTCTCATCTGTTTGCTGATGTTCTGCGGCGGTTGTGCCGGTTCGACCAGTGGCGGTGCAAAAGTCATTCGTATCGTTGTTCTACTTAAAAACACCATATACGAATTTTACCGGCAAGTACACCCGAATACCATTGTTCCGGTACGTATAAACCAGCAAGCCATTTCGCACGAAATCATCACCAAAATACTGGCTTTTTTATTCACTTATGCTATAATCGTCATTATCGGTGCTTTGACTTTGGCAACCATGGGATTAACTATTGATGAAGCATTCGGATGTTCCTTGTCCTGTATAGGAAATATCGGTACCGGATTAGGCCGGACATTATATTCGTTTGCAATCATTCCCGATGCCGGTAAATGGATACTCTCTTTTATCATGCTGATAGGTCGTCTGGAAATTTTCACCGTACTGATTCTTTTCACTTCTTATTTCTGGAAAAAATAATCGGACACGAATCAATATTCTTCGATAAAACCGCAAACCGTCTATCGAAAATTATTATTTTTGTGAGAAGATTTAACCCGCTGAAATATGGCAACAAAAAAGAACGAAAAAAATATTTCAAAAAAAGATACACCCACTACCTCGACGAAAGAGTCGTTCCGCAGTAAGGCTATACGCTTTTTACGAGATGAACGAACACGTTTTGTCTCAGGGCTCATATTGCTTTTCTTTTCCATATTTCTGACAATTTCTTTTATCTCATTCTTTTTCGACGGAGCCGCCGACCAAAGCATCATCGATCACCAATCGACCGAAAAAATAAACCGCATCGGGAACGGCATACAAAACTGGGCCGGTTCCCAGGGGGCAATCTGTGCCGACCTTTTCATAAATCGATGGATGGGCATATCGGCATTCTTCATTGCAATCTTTTTAGCACGATCGGGATTGAAACTGATGAATGTCATTTCCATGTCGATAGTTCGCTCACTGGCCTATACATGTGCGTTGATCATTATTTGCTCACTGACTTTCGGATTCTTCTTCAAACATGTATATGAAGATTCTTATCTCTTTTTAGGGGGATATCACGGTTACTATGCAACGCTATGGCTCGAAGCGAAAATCGGTTGGCCGGGGACTTTGCTCGTTATACTCTCCGGTATTCTGCTGCTGCTTATCGCGGTCAGCCGTCGCACTATTACCGTATTGCGACATATATTCCGTATGGATTTCATTCGCCGGAATAAAAAAGAGACATCTCCCGTTGAAAATGCGAGTGAAAGTTGTATAGATCTCCCCACAAATACAGATGCAGACAAGGGAAACGATATAAAAGAAGCGAATCCTGCAAGTGATGTAAATACGACTTCCGAAGAAATAGCCGTACCCGAAAATACGGAGACGGATAAAGATTTCGTCGACGAGATAGAAATATATACCGAGAACTCCAAAGACAAAATACCCGATTTCATCTCCGAAGAAACGGAACAATTTATCGACATCGACAAAAATAATAATACCGACAAGGACGAAGAAAACCATGAACCCGATTTCATTATCGAACAAGGGATAGAAGAAGACGAGGCAAAACAACAAAACGAACTTGACGAATATGACCCTACTCTCGACCTCTCGTACTACAAAGCACCTACATTCGACCTGTTGAGAGAAGACAAGTCCAGCAACAATACAATCGATATCAATGAACAGGAAGCGAACAAGCAACGCATCATCAATACGCTCGAAAATTACGGTATACGTATCAGCTCCATCAAAGCTACCGTAGGACCCACCGTTACACTGTATGAAATCATTCCCGAAGCCGGTATAAAAATATCCAAAATAAAAAATCTCGAAGATGATATAGCCCTGAGCCTCGCCGCCCTCGGCATTCGTATCATCGCCCCCATTCCCGGAAAAGGAACCGTAGGTATCGAAGTGCCTAATCGAAATCCGCAAATGGTACCGATGAGACCGATCATTGCTTCACGCAAGTTTCAAGAGTGCGATTACGACCTACCTTTGGCACTGGGTAAAACCATTACCAATGAGATTTTCATGGTCGATTTGTGCAAAATGCCCCACATACTCGTTGCCGGTGCGACCGGACAAGGAAAATCGGTAGGTCTGAATGCCATCATCACATCGCTCCTTTATAAAAAGCACCCTTCGCAGTTGAAGTTTGTGATGGTAGACCCCAAAAAAGTAGAGTTCAGTATTTACAGCGTCATCGAACGCCATTTCTTGGCTAAACTTCCCGATAGCGAAGAAGCCATCATCACTGATACGGACAAAGTGGTACAGACACTCAATTCGGTTTGTGTCGAAATGGACAACCGATATAAATTGCTGCAAATAGCCAGAATGCGCAATATCAAAGAGTACAATGCCAAATTCATTTCCCGCCAACTCAATCCCGAAAAAGGCCACCGTTATATGCCCTATATCGTTGTCATTGTCGACGAGTTCGGCGACCTCATTATGACAGCCGGTAAAGAAGTGGAATTACCCATCGCCCGAATCGCCCAGTTGGCCCGCGCGGTAGGCATACACATGATTATCGCTACCCAACGCCCATCGACAAATATCATTACGGGTAGTATCAAGGCCAACTTCCCGGCACGGATCGCCTTTAAAGTGGCATCTATGATCGACTCCCGAACCATTCTCGATACTCCGGGAGCCAACCAGCTGATAGGAAAAGGCGATATGCTTATTTCATGTAACGGAGGGTTGACTCGTGTACAATGTGCGTTTGTAGATACGCCCGAAGTAGAAAACATCTGTCAATATATCGGCTCACAACAAGCCTACCCGACCGCCTACCTGCTGCCTGAATATGTATCGGAAAACAACGGTGGAAACAACAGTATGGTCGATCTCAAAGAGCGGGATCCGTTCTTTGAAGAGGCTGCGCGACTGATTGTTGCCAACCAGCAAGGTTCGACCTCTCTGATACAACGCAAATTCTCGATCGGCTACAACCGAGCCGGCCGCCTGATGGATCAACTGGAAGCGGCAGGAATCGTAGGTCGGTTTGAAGGTAGCAAGGCCCGTCAGGTACTCATTACCGATGAAATCCAACTCACCCAATTGTTGAATACCCTTCGATAATGTAACATGAAACGATTGTACATCATCATACTACCGCTCCTGCTTTTATCGCTTTCTTGCTCAACAAACGCTGAAAATCGGGCGATCCGCTTGCTCGATAAAATCGTCGCCCAGATAGAATCGGGTAAAGGAATTTCCTTAAAATTCCTGTTACAACAAAACGACATGGAAAACGTCGAAGGCTCGATAGATATGCAAAGCGACAAATTTGTGTTGCAAGTACCCGATATGATAACATGGTTCGATGGAACAACGCAATGGACATACCTGAAATCTTCGGAGGAGGTAAATATTAGTATTCCCGAAAAAGAGGAGTTGTTACAGACCAATCCTTGCCTCCTGTTGCAATCCTACAAAAAGGCTTTCGACTGCAAATTCATCGAAAAAAAAGGCGATGTATGCGAATTGTCGCTTATTCCCAAACAACATTCGGAAATAACAGAAATCGAAATTTTCGTCAATGAAAAACAAACTGCTCTCACGCATATTACCGTCATTCAGAAAGACGGACAAAAAACCGACGTTGACATCATACGCTATGAGACAAATACAAACTTTCCTGCAAATCATTTTGTTTTCCAAAAAGGACTGTTCCCTTATGCCGAAATTATAGATTTACGTTGATATAAATACTCATTAAAAATAAATACATCTTATGGAAACTACCGAAAAAATACGTTGCTTAATTGTCGGATCGGGTCCGGCCGGATATACAGCAGCCATTTATGCGGCCCGTGCTAACCTCTCTCCCGTATTGTATGAAGGGATACAACCCGGAGGTCAACTGACAACAACTACCGATATTGAAAATTTTCCCGGTTATCCCGAAGGGGTTTCGGGTACCGATATGATGGAACAACTTCGACAACAGGCAGCTCGCTTCGGCACGGATATTCGTAGCGGTATTGTTACCGATAGCGATTTCTCCCAAGCTCCTTACCGTCTCACCATCGACGGAGAGAAAACAGTCGAAGCCAATGCCGTAATCATTGCAACCGGAGCTTCGGCAAAATATTTGGGATTACCCGATGAAACCAAATACGCTGGACAAGGGGTATCGGCTTGCGCTACTTGCGACGGATTTTTCTATCGTAAAAAGGTCGTTGCCGTCGTAGGTGGCGGTGATACGGCTTGTGAAGAAGCCATATACCTATCGCACTTGGCGAGTAAAGTGTACATGATTGTGCGGAAAGATTATCTGCGCGCCTCGAAAATCATGCAGGAACGAGTCATGGAAAGCGAAAATATCGAAGTCCTGTTCGAAACGCAAACAGTGGGACTATTCGGAGAAAACGGTGTAGAAGGAGCCCACTTGGTAAAATACAAGGGTACCGACCGTGAAGAATATGTAGATATTGCTATCGACGGATTTTTCCTCGCTATCGGCCACACACCAAATACAAAAGCCTTCCCGGCCATAGCCACCGACGAAGCCGGATATATCATAACAAACGGCCGTACAACGGCGACCAATATTCCCGGTGTATTTGCTGCCGGCGACGTCGCCG
>ERZ779885.1983-NODE-1983-length-19688-cov-2.622370_pt1 | contig 19688 bp, 9 predicted proteins | sample MGYA00511554_ERZ779885 | MGnify/ENA primary metagenome ERZ779885 (study PRJEB29588, sample SAMEA2160998) | human gut metagenome | biome: human gut; feature: human-associated habitat; material: faeces | place: Denmark | collected 2008/2010 ... | reverse complement strand
AATGGACGCAGATTTGACGGCGATCCTTATTGTGTAATACCCGAAGAAATCGCTGTGCAGAAGTTATTCCTGCACCAGGCAAAGTTGGATAGTATCGAAGTTTCCGAAGCGGAAATCATTCAGCGTGTAGATATGATGACCAATATGTATATCCAGCAGATTGGTTCTAAGGAGAAAATGGAGGAATACTTCAATAAGACTGCTACTCAAATTCGTGAAACGTTGCGCGAAAATGCCCGTGATGGACTGACAGTACAGAAGATGCAGCAGAAACTGGTAGGAGATATCAAGGTAACTCCGGCAGAAGTACGCCGATATTTCAAGGATCTTCCTCAGGACAGTATCCCTTATATTCCGACTCAGGTAGAGGTGCAGATTATTACACTGCAACCTAAAATTCCTATTGCTGAAATTGAAGATGTAAAGAGACGTCTGCGCGATTATACAGACCGTGTGACAAAGGGTGAAATTGATTTTTCTACACTGGCACGTCTGTATTCCGAAGATAAGGCTTCTGCTATCAAAGGTGGTGAACTTGATTTTATGGGACGTGGTATGCTGGATCCGGCTTATGCCAATGTAGCATTCAGTCTTCAGGACCCGAAGAAAGTATCCAAGATTGTAGAATCTGAATTTGGTTATCATATTATCCAGCTTATCGAGAAACGTGGCGACCGTGTGAATACCCGTCACATTCTGTTGCGTCCGAAAGTATCTGAAAAGGAGTTGACTGAGGCTTGTGCCCGTTTGGATTCTATTGGCGATGATATCCGTCAGAATAAGTTTACATTTGATGAGGCTGCCTCTGTGATTTCACAGGATAAGGATACTCGTAATAATCACGGTCTTATGGTGAATACGAATGAGCGTACAGGTATCACTACTTCTAAGTTCCAGATGCAGGATTTGCCTCAGGATGTTGCGAAAGTGGTGGATAAGATGAATGTAGGCGAAATTTCCAGAGCCTTTACGATGATTAACGAGAAGGATGGAAAAGAAGTTTGTGCCATTGTAAAACTGAAAGCAAAGATTAACGGTCATAAAGCTACCATTGCAGAAGACTATCAGGACCTGAAAGAAATCGTGATGGATAAGCGCCGGGAAGAAATGTTGCAGAAGTGGATTCTGAACAAACAAAAACATACGTATGTACGTATTGACCCGAATTGGCAGAAGTGTGACTTCAAGTATCCGGGTTGGGTAAGGAACGATTGATGTTTAAACAGCTTGACTTTATATGCTGAAACAAAACAAAAAAGATAAACAGCAAGACGGGCATAGATGGCTTCTTATAGGCTTTCTATGCCTGTTTGCCGTATGCCTTGTGGCGCAGGTGAAGCCCACCGGACAGACTAAAAAGGCTGAGACTCCGGCTGCGAAAACTCCAAATGGAACGAAGCAAACTGATAAAGATATCAAGAAAGAGCCCGAAAATAAGAAGACGAAAGTATATTTGCTTCATGCCAATCAGGGACAGGCCGACAAGCTTGCCCGACCGGATGTTCAGGTACTGATTGGGAATGTAAAGCTGCGTCACGACAGTATGTATATGTTTTGTGACAGTGCTTTGATTTACGAGAAAACCAATTCGGTAGAAGCATTCAGCAATGTACGTATGGAGCAGGGGGATACCTTGTTTATTTACGGTGATTATCTTTACTACGACGGGATGACACAGATTGCGCAGATTCGTGAGAACGTAAAGATGATCAACCGGAACACGACGCTTCTGACCGATAGTCTGAATTATGACCGTCTTTATGATCTCGGTTATTATTTCGAGGGCGGTACTTTGATGGATGAAGAGAATGTGTTGACCTCGGATTGGGGAGAATACAGTCCGGCTACCAAACAGTCGGTATTCAATCATGATGTGAAATTGGTGAATCCCAAGTTTGTCCTGACGTCGGATACACTGAAATATAATACTTTTTCCAAGATTGCTACCATTCTCGGTCCTTCGAATATCGTAAGTGACAATAATCACATCTATTCGGAACGAGGCTTCTATAATACACTCAGCGAACAGGCTGAATTGTTGGACCGTTCTATCCTGACGAATGAGGGAAAGAAGTTGATTGGTGACAGTTTGTTTTATGACCGGAAAGTGGGATACGGTGAAGCGTTCGATAATATACGAATGACGGATACCATTAACAAGAATATGTTGACCGGCGATTATTGTTTCTATAACGAATTGACCGACTCTGCTTTTGCTACCAAACGTGCAGTTGCTATTGACTATTCACAAGGAGACAGTCTCTTTATGCATGGAGATACGTTGCAGCTTATTTCCTATAATCTGAATACGGACTCTGTTTTCCGCCTGATGAAAGCTTATCATAAGGTACGTATGTACCGGACGGATGTACAGGGAGTTTGTGACTCACTGGTTTATAATTCAAAAGACTCTTGTCTGACCATGTATACCGATCCGATTCTTTGGAATGAAGGTCAGCAACTGCTTGGTGAGGAGATCAAGATTTATATGAATGACAGTACCATTAACTGGGCCCACATTATCAATCAGGCACTGACGGTGGAGATGAAAGATTCTGTTCATTATAACCAAGTGTCCGGTAAAGAGATGAAAGCCTATTTCGAAAATGGTGATATGCGTCATATTGAAGTGATAGGTAATGTGATGACCGCTTTCTACCCGGAAGAAAAAGACAGTACGATGACCGGATTTAATAATATGGAGGGGAGTGTGCTCCATCTTTATATGAAAGAGAAGAAGATGGAAAAAGGGATGTTCGTAGGTAAGTCCAACGGAACATTATATCCGATGGATCAGATCCCTCCCGACAAGTTGCGGCTATCTACATTTGCCTGGTTTGACTATGTCCGCCCTTTAAATAAAGAAGATATATTCAACTGGAGAGGCAAGAAGGAAGGAGAGACACTGAAACCAACCACCGACCGGAAGCCAAAGACAGATAAGCGAAGTTTAATTAATATGAAGTAATATGGGAATGTTTTTCAATTCGATGAGAAAACCTCGAGGCTTTAATCATCAATACATTTACGTAAACGAGCGGAAAGAAAAGCTTGAGAAGATGGAGGAGAAGGCGAAACGCGAGTTGGGAATGCTTCCGGATAAAGAATTCAGTCCCGAAGATATCCGTGGTAAGTTTGTCGAAGGTACGACGCACCTGAAGCGCAGAAAGGCAAGTGGCCGTAAGCCTGTATCTTTTGGAATCATATTGATTATCATAGCTTTCCTTTTATATTTGTGGCATTATTTAGCGACGGGAAGCTGGTCATTTTAACTACTAAATAAACTATGAGCGATATAATTCATTTGTTGCCTGATTCGGTAGCTAATCAGATTGCTGCCGGTGAAGTGATACAACGTCCGGCATCTGTTATTAAAGAGCTAGTGGAGAATGCGATCGATGCAGATGCTCAAAATATACATGTGTTAGTTACGGATGCCGGTAAGACCTGCATCCAGATTATAGACGATGGAAAGGGAATGTCCGAAACGGACGCGCGACTTTCCTTTGAACGCCATGCGACTTCTAAGATTCGGGAAGCAGCGGATTTGTTTGCTTTGCGTACGATGGGGTTTCGTGGAGAAGCACTGGCTTCCATTGCAGCTGTGGCGCAGGTTGAACTGAAAACACGGTTGGAATCGGAAGAACTGGGAACAAAACTGGTGATTGCAGGCTCCAAAGTCGAAAGTCAGGAAGCTGTTTCCTGTTCCAAGGGAAGTAACTTCTCTGTGAAGAATCTGTTCTTCAACGTGCCCGCCCGTCGCAAGTTCCTGAAAGCTAATTCAACAGAACTAAGTAATATTCTGGCAGAGTTTGAACGTATTGCTTTGGTTCATCCCGAAGTAGCCTTTTCGCTTTACAGCAATGATTCCGAACTGTTTAATCTGCCTGTATCTCCTTTGCGGCAACGTATTCTTGCTATCTTCGGCAAGAAGCTGAATCAACAGTTGCTGAATATAGAGGTGAATACTACGATGGTGAAAATCTCAGGCTACATAGCGAAGCCGGAAACTGCCCGTAAGAAAGGTGCTCACCAATATTTCTTTGTCAACGGGCGTTATATGCGCCATCCTTATTTTCATAAGGCAGTGATGGAGGCTTATGAACAGTTGATTCCCGTTGGCGAGCAAGTTTCCTACTTTATTTATTTTGAAGTGGATCCGGCTAATATCGATGTGAATATTCATCCCACTAAGACAGAAATCAAGTTTGAGAATGAACAGGCTATCTGGCAAATACTTTCGGCATCAGTAAAGGAGTCGTTGGGCAAGTTCAGCGCCATTCCTTCCATTGATTTCGATACGGAAGATATGCCGGATATTCCTGCATTTGAGCAGAACCTGCCTCCTGCACCTCCGAAGATTCATTATAATTCGGATTTCAATCCGTTCAAAGTATCTTCCGGTGGAAGTGGCGGCGGATCATATAGCCGTCCGAAGGTGGAATGGGAAGGACTGTATGGTGGATTGACCAAGGCAAGTAAGATGAATGAGCCTCAGCAGGAACCGGAAATGGATTGGGAAAATTCTCCTTTCGAGGAAGAACCGATGGTTGCTGAAGAGAAAACTATTTCGGCGGTATCTGCCGCTTCCTCCACTTTCTCATCGGCTTCCTCTACTTTATATGCCAATGAATCGGTGATTGAGAAAGGAAATCTGCATTTGCAGTTCAAAGGTCGTTTTATTCTGACTTCGGTGAAATCAGGATTGATGTTGATCGACCAGCATCGTGCGCATATCCGCGTACTTTTTGATCGGTATATGGTGCAGATAAAACAAAAACAAGGTGTTTCGCAGGGAGTGCTTTTCCCCGAGATATTACAGCTGCCTGCTTCAGAAGCGGCTGTCCTGCAAGGAATCATGGATGATTTGTCGGCGGTAGGTTTCGATCTGAGTGATTTGGGTGGCGGTAGTTATGCCATCAATGGCATTCCTTCGGGGATAGAAGGATTGAATCCGGTTGAGTTGGTACGGAATATGCTACATACAGCTATGGAAAAAGGGAATGATGTGAAGGAGGAAATCCAGAATATCTTAGCTTTAACACTGGCACGTGCGGCGGCTATTGTCTATGGTCAGGTATTGAGTAATGAGGAAATGGTAAGTCTTGTAGACAGTCTTTTTGCCTGTCCTTCACCAAATTACACTCCGGATGGCAAAACAGTCTTGACAACAATCAAGGAAGAGGACATCGAGAAATTATTCAAATAAAACAAATAAAATCATCATTTCTTAAAACCTTTTAGTTCAGTTCGTGTTATTTAAATAGTTCAACAAAGAAAAGATTATAATAACCACTTAACTATTAGGTATATGAAAAAGATTCTAATGTTGCTGGCTTTTGCCGGCGTTGCGTCTGTCGCTTCTGCGCAGCAAACCGTGACTGTAACTGAATACGAGGTTATTCAGGTACAAGATAAACATCAAGTAATAACTAACCCATTCTGGAGCAACTGGTTCTTCTCTGTAGGAGGCGGTGCACAGGTATTATTTGGTAATAACGACCATATCGGAAAATTCAGAGATCGTATTGCTCCGACATTGAATGTGTCAGTTGGTAAATGGGTAACACCCGGTTTCGGGTTACGTATGCAATATAGCGGACTGCAATCCAAAGGATTCACCACCAATGAATCTGCAAATTATGTAGTCGGTGGCCCGAGAGAAGATGGCTCCTACAAACAGAGATGGGACTATATGAATCTTCATGGCGACTTGCTGATTAATCTGAATGCACTTTTCGGTGGTTACAATCCGGATCGCGTATATGAGATTATTCCGTATATCGGTGCCGGTTGGGCTCATTCTTATTCTAAGCCTCATACAAACGCTGCTACCTTCAATGCAGGTATTATCAACCGTTTCCGTTTGTCAAACGCTGTAGATTTGAACCTTGAACTGAGTGCAACAGGGCTGGAAGGTAAATTTGATGGTGAACACGGTGGCAAACCCGATTATGATGGTATCTTAGGTGCTACTCTCGGTGTGACTTATTACTTCCCGACCCGTGGATTCCAACGTCCTGTTCCACAGATTATCTCCGAACTGGAATTGAGACAGATGCGTGATCAGATGAATGCTATGGCAGCCGCAAATATGCAGTTGCAGCAACAGTTAGCCAATGCACAGCAGCCTGTAGTGGAAGAAGCTGAAGAAGTCGTTGTAACAGATGCCAACATTGCACCGCGTACTGTATTCTTCAAGATCGGTTCAGACAAATTGTCTCCACAAGAAGAAATGAACTTGTCATATCTTGCCAGCAAGATGAAAGAATTCCCGAACATGACCTATACAATCAACGGATATGCAGACTCTGCAACCGGTACTCCTTCTATCAACCAGAAGTTAAGTCTGGAACGTGCACAAGCTGTAAAGGACCTGTTGGTTAAGAAATATGGCATCTCTGCAGACAGACTGTCTGTTGCAGCAGGTGGTGGTGTCGACAAGTTCGGTCAACCGATTCTGAATCGTGTGGTATTGGTAGAATCAGCTCAATAATACATTTGATATTGTAATATAGATACGGCTGTTAAGTGGGCCGTATTTATGAAAGGAAAGACTTGCTCAGGTAAAGATATCCCTCGGATACTTTACTTGGGCGAGTCTTTTTGTTTCCAATGATTTGCATATCCTATAATTTTTTGCGAATATTGCAATCAAATGCATTGGTCTTAGACATAAGTTTCTTACTTTTGAACAAGGATTCCGGTTTTTATGATTGTTACTATGAAATGTAGATACCTTCTATCTTTAGTCTTTTTATTGCATATATGGGTATGCAAGAGTAATGTTATAGATAATAGTGTCTATGATTATGGTCTTACGTTTCTGGCTCATTCTACCAATCAGGATCAGCGGACTAATCTGGATCTTACTCCTGCGGCTTCTTTGTCTTTTCCCGAGGACGGTTTCTCGGTGGGATTCGATATAAAGTTGAGAAATGAACTGTATACTTATGGTTATGTTGTACGGGTCATAGCAGATGATTCTTCCTGCTTTGATTTTATCTCCTACCTGCTTTATTCCCGATTTAATATTGTATTGACTGACAAAGACCGGGTGATCAAGAATACGGAGATTGCAGATTCGGTAAAGATTGTAGCAGACAGATGGATACACGTCGATCTGCAATTTACCAAAGACCGGATTCATATTGCTGCAGACGGTATCCAGGCGGAAATCAATCATTCCCTGAGCAACTTTAAGGATATCAAGATCTATTTCGGAGGCAGCAAGCATCCCCGTTTTTTCTCTACAGATGTACCTCCTATGACCATTCGTAATATAGAACTTGCTGATATTCAAGGTAAACTGCTTTATAAATGGGAATTGGCTGCTCATGATAAAGATGTGACTTACGATAGTGTCAGAAATAAACAGGCTTTTGTACGTAATGGCGTCTGGGAGATAGATAAACATACTAAATGGGCGGCATTAGCTTCGTTGAATGTGCACCATATTAATCCGCAGGTGGCTTATGATGATGTGTCGGGACGTTTTTTCATAGCAGGAGGCGGTCAGTTATTTGTTTACGATGTGAAGGCGAATCGTATTGATTCGATTGCTTATAAAGGACATCCTTATATAGGAGCTTCCAGCCAGATTATTTTTGATGCCAAACGAAACAGGCTCTTGTCTTATACACCGGATTTCAACGATTTGAATGTCTATGAGTTTGACCGGAAATGCTGGACATTAGAAACTCCGGTAATGATTGATACCCGCCAGCATCATAATCGTATTATCAATCAGAAAAGAGATGAACTGATTGTTTTTGGTGGCTATGGTAATCACCGCTATAATTCACAGTTGAGCAGAATAAACCTGTCTGATCCGCAGGGGTGGTCGATCAGTTCCCTTGATTCCTGTCTGTTTCCCCGCTATTTAAGTGCGATGGGGGCGGAGAATGAGGACTACTTATTGATCATGGGTGGTTATGGCAATCAGTCGGGTAAGCAGGAAGAATCTCCGGGAAACTTTTATGATCTTTACCGGTTGAATTTGAAAACAGGTAAATGCGCTAAGTTATGGGAGTTTGTGAATGACAGGCAGCACTTTACTTTCGGTAATTCAATGATTGTCGATACACCGTCGAATAGTGTATATGCTTTGACATATAATAATGACCGGTATAATACTTTTGTTTATTTGAGCCGGTTTGATATACAGACCAGACAACCGGTTCAGGAAGTGATGAGTGATTCCATTGTTTATAACTTCCTCGATATTCATTCTTATTGTGATATGTTTTTGCATAGAGAGACATCTTCTATTTATGCTGTGGTGTTGCAGGAAAAGGAGCCCGGAATATCTAAAGTCGAATTTTATAAACTGGCATTTCCACCTTTGTCCAAGGAAGGTATTTTGCCTCATCAGACTGGCGGAATGAAGCCGGTGATATTGATATCCGGTATTTTGGCAGGACTACTGTGCCTGATAGGAGGAAGTATATGGTTATTGCATAGTAAGAGAAAGAGAAAAGTGAATGTGTCAGTCGGTCCGGTTGCTACGGAAGAAGTAAAAGACAGATTGGTCGAAGAAGAACCGACTGAACAAAAAGTATCTTCGGTTTTATTACTGGGCGGATTCCAGATATTTGATAAGCAAGGCGGTAACATCACGGGAGATTTTACGCCTACTCTTAAGCAATTATTCTTGTTTTTACTGCTGAATACCATTAAGAACGGAAAGGGAACGACTTCTCAATGCCTGGATGAAACTTTCTGGTTCGATATGAGTAAGTCCAGTGCATCGAATAACAGAAACGTGAATATCAGAAAGCTAAGGCTGATCATTGAGAAAATCGGAGATATCAATATTGCCAATAAGAACGGCTATTGGTATCTGAATCTGGGGAAAGACGTGACCTGCGATTATCAGGAAGTGATGAGATTGCTGGATCAGATAAAAGATAAAGATACCATTACGGATAAAAAGATAATCAATAAAATCATATCCCTGGCGAGTGCCGGCGCATTGCTCCCTAACGTCAGTGCCGAATGGATTGACGAATATAAGTCAGCCTACTACGTTCTGTTGACGGAAATACTGCTTTCTGTGGTCAACCGTTCCGATATAAAAGAAGATTCCAGGCTTTTGCTGAAAATATCAGATGTAATTCTGCTTGTTGATAATATAGACGAAGACGCTATCCGCACTAAATGCAGAGTCTTGTATCAGATGGGGCAGAAAGGTTTGTCCAAGCAAAGTTTCGATAAGTTCTGTATTGAATATGAACGTTTACTGAATGCCAAGCCTGATTTCTCTTACGATGATATTATAAATTCACTCTAAATTAATCCTCTATTAATAATTTTCCGCTACTTTCTGTTGGTCGGTGGAGAGATAGTTCCTCATCGGTGGCGGAGCCTGTCCTCATCGGTGCCGGAAATAGGTCTCATCGGTACCCGAAATAAATCCTTGCGGAGTAAGGCACTCATTATACCATCAAATAATAATTGTTTTTTTATCATGAAAACATCATTGATAACTAGATACTTATGCGAAAAGAATGAAATTCTTTATCGCTATTAATCTAAAATTAATATGGCATTAAGGACTGGAATTCTATATTTGCTTCAGAAACGGACGGGATATCCTCCACTATGTTTCTGATGACTTGAGCGGATCAAACTATAACCTTATAAAATGATGGAAATATGAAAAACGACACTTCTTAATTACTGCTTGGACTTACTTGTCAGAGAAAGTTTTCTTGAGATGAAAACGGTTTGAATTAATTAATGTTAATCTATAAATTATGAAAACAGGAAAGAGCAAAGATCATTTGCAAAGAGTTTTTTTAAGGTTCCTTTATTTGATAATGGGGAGCATCCTTTCTTTGGATTCTGTTATGGCGCAGGAAAACCTGAAAGTTTCCGGGCAGGTGACAGACAATAAAGGAGAAGCCATTATCGGAGCCTCAGTGAAAGTACTGAAAACGGGTACGGGGACTATTTCTGATATAGATGGTAAGTTTACTATCCAGGTTCCTGTGGGAGCGGAACTGGAGATAGGATATGTCGGCTATAATCCGAAGAGAGTGAAAGTGGTGAATAAAAACTTCGTAACGGTAGTCCTTGAGGAGAATGTGGTAGCATTGGGCGATGTAGTTGTTGTCGGATATGGCATTCAGAAAAAGGAAAGTCTGACAGGAGCTATCGGAAACCTGAAAGTAGATGATATAGTAAAGACCAAGGCACCTAGTTTGGCACAGGCCATTCAGGGAAAAGTTGCCGGTCTGCGGATCAGACAGGAAAATGGAGAGCCGGGTAAGTTTAGTTCCAATATCAATGTCCGTGGCTTCGGAACTCCTTTGTTTGTGATTGACGGAGTGGTGAGAGACGGTTCCAGCGAATTTCAACGGCTGAATCCGGAAGATATTGAAAGCATATCTTTTCTGAAAGATGCTACTGCCTCTATCTATGGTATGAATTCGGCGAATGGTGCCGTGATTGTTACCACCAAGAAAGGGGCTACAGGCAAACCGCGTATTACGTTGAACGCCAATGTCGGCATTACTTCTCCTACCAATGTGCCGGAGATGGCCAACGCCGGACAATATATGACCATGCGAAATGAGGCGGAAATCAATGCAGGCAGACCGGCTTATATCACAAAGGACGAATTGACCAAATGGCAGCAAGGTGCTCCCGGTTATGAGAGTGTAGACTTGTATGATGCCGTTTTCAATAAGCACGCCACACAGTTCCAGACGACTCTGTCCCTGGAAGGTGGTACCGACAAAGTAAGTTATTACGGTAGTTTCGGTTATGCCACCGATAACAGCTTGTTGAAGAATAACGCATTGACTTATGATAAATATACATTCCGTTCCAATGTCAGTCTGAAGATTACCAAAGACCTGACAGCCAGTATCAATCTTGGCGGACGTTATGATACCACCAACCGTCCCTGGTTTCCTTTCTATGATATATTTAAGAGTACGCGTGTAAATCCGCCTACTACTTCTATCTATGCCAATGACAATCCGGATTATTATAATAACTTCTCTTATGTCCCTAATCCGGCAGCTATGATCGATGCCGATTATACCGGAAGCGCTAAAGAGCGGAATAAGAACTTGCAGACACAGTTTGCATTAGAGTATAATATTCCTTATGTAAAGGGGCTGAAGGTGAAAGGTACTTTTATCTACGATTACAATAACTACGGATATAAGGCTACGCGGAAAGGTTTTAAGACATATACCTATGGCGAATATACGGGCGAGTATACAGCGGCAGATGCCAACTATCCGGCTTTACTCCAGGATAATCGCAGAGAATCGGAACGGGTGGATATGCAGTTTCAGACAAACTATAACAGAACGTTCGGCAACCATACCATCGGAGCTACTTATGTATTCGAAAGACGCGAAGAGAAAGCAAACTGGATGAATGGTGAGCGCAAGTTTGACTTTTTCACAATCGGTGAACTGGACAATGCACGCGAATCTGACCAAAAAGTATCCGGTTCCTCGGAACACCAGGCTTATCTTTCTCATATCGGGCGTCTGACCTATGATTATAAAGGCAAATATCTGGCAGAGCTTGCTTGCAGATACGACGGTTCTTATCGATATGCTCCGGGCAGCAGATGGGCATTCTTTCCGTCCGCTTCCGTAGGATGGAGGATTTCGGAAGAGAGCTTTATCAAAGACAACTTCAAGTTTGTCGATAATCTGAAACTTCGTTTCTCTGCCGGTCGTTCGGGGCAAGATGCCGGTGATCCGTTCCAATACTTCTCCGGTTACACGTTGAACAGTGGCGGATATGTATTCAGCCAGGGAAATTATACCAATGGAGTAGCTTCTCCTGTGATGATCAATAAGAATCTGACCTGGATTAAAGTGAATATGTATAATATTGGTATTGACTTTTCAATCTTTAACCGGCTGATCGCAGTAGAGTTTGATATTTATCAGCGTGACCGCAGCGGCCTGTTGGCCGACCGTTACGGTTCTCTTCCCAATACGTTCGGTTCCAAGTTGCCACAGGAAAACCTGAACGGCGACCGTACGAGGGGTATTGAATTTACATTGACTCATACCAACAAAATCGGTGATTTCCACTACAGTGTATCCGGTAACTTTAACTTGGCGCGTACCCAACGCCGTTATATAGAGAGCGGTCCTTACAAGAGCAGTATGGAAAGATGGAGAAACCAGGCATCCAACCGCTGGGGAGATTTTATCTGGGGGTATCAGACGGACGGACGTTTCCAGAACTTTGACGAGATTAATACATATCCGATTCAGAATGGGGATAACGGAAATTCCAAGGAACTTCCCGGTGACTACATCCTGAAAGACGTAAACGGTGACGGAGTGGTGAATGATCTGGACAAGACCCCTTTATTCTGGTCCGGCAGCCCATTGATTCACTATGGTTTCAATGTGGAAGCGTCCTGGAAGAACTTCGACTTCTATGCTCTTTTTCAAGGTTCTGCCCTGTACACGGTGCAGTTTGACGAGGTATACGCAAAGATGCTCTGTTTCAAGGGTGGCAATACCCCCGAATACTTCTACGACCGTTGGCATCTGTCCGACCCGTATGATGCGAACAGTGAATGGATACCGGGAGAATGGCCGGCCATCCGTCTGGAGCAGGACATGGGATCGTTCTATACGAGGGATTCGCAGATATGGCGTAAGAACGCTTCTTATCTGAGACTGAAAACAATTGAGATCGGCTACACCTTCAGTCCCCGACTGATGCATAAACTGGGTATCGGTAGTTTAAGAATCTATGCGAACGGAAATAACCTGTTTACTATCTGTGACCCGTTTGTAAAGGCATTCGATCCGGAAAAGATTGAAGGAGACTATAGTGCCGGCTTGAATTATCCTCTGAATAAGAGCTTTAACTTTGGATTGACCTTGAACTTTTAAAGAAGATGATTATGAAAATATATAGTTATTTATTATTGGGAGCTATGTTCCTGCTGGGCGGATGTAGCGATTTGCTTGATATCGATCCGAAGAATAAAATTCCGGCGGATGAATTGTTCTCTACTCCGGAAGGAGTACAGGCACATATGGCCAATCTGTACGGTCGTTTGCCTATCGAAGATTTTACCTATTCACCGAATCGCGGCTTCAATGTGGGAGTCGGTACGGATGTGAATAATGCCGGTTTTATGGCTGCTCATTTCTGTGATGAGGCTATCCATCCGGAGTACAATGACTTTGGAGAAGAGTGGTTCGATTATTGGGAAGACGGTTATAAACTCATTCGTGATTTAAACAGTCTGTTGGTTACTATTCCTACATTGACCAGTATTACCGAACAGCAAAAGAATGAGATCAATGCGGAAACTCATTTCCTGAGAGCTTATACCTATTTTGCCTTAGCCAAAAGATACGGTGGGGTACCTATCATTAAAGAACCGCAGGAGTATAACGGTAATATCGAAGAACTGCGTGTCCCTAGAAATACGGAGAAAGATACTTGGGACTTTGTCTTGGAAGAATGTGACCAGGCAGTATCGCTTTTTGGAGATGCGAATGAAAATGATGTGCTGAGAGCGAACAAATGGGTAGCATTGGCACTGAAGTCAAGAGCAGCTCTGTATGCAGCTTCCGTTGCCAAGTTTACTCATCAGCCTTATGTCTCTTTCTCTGGTCCGGCTGTTGACCAGAAGCTGGTAGGTATAGAAGTTATATCGGCTGATCATTATTATGATGAATGTATATCAGCTTCACAGGAAATCATGAATAGTGGTAAGTTCGGTCTTTACAAACCTTCCCCCGCTACTCCGGAAGAAGCGACAACCAACTATCAAAAGTTATTTGAACAACCTTTCCAATGTCTGGACGGATTGAAAGAGCCTATCTTCATGAAGGCCTATGCTGCAAATACCATTCTGGCACATAACTATGATGTCTGGTTCAGCCCCCGTCAGATGATCCTCGACCCGAATCTCTATCCCGGTCGTATGAATCCGACACTGGATTTTGTCGACTCTTTCGAAGATTATACGGATGACGGAACCGGAACCCCCAAGCCGATCAGCACTCGTGTGGATGGAAATGAAAGTGATTATAATGGATTTAACTTATCCACCCGATACCTGTCTTTCCCGATAGATAAACCTTACCAGGCATTTGCCGGTCGTGATGCCCGTTTGAGTGCCATGGTGTTATTCCCGGGACAGAACTTCGGAAGTACGAAGATCATTATCCAGGGTGGTCTGGTGAAAGCTGACGGTTCCGGTTATCATTATAGGACTCAGGCTTCGGAGAAGGGACAGGATGGTCTGATCTATTATACTTACGGAGCGGAGAAAAGCACGGAATATTCAGGATTCGATCCGACTTTGGGACACTATACCCGCAGCGGATTCCTGTTTAAGAAGTTCTTGCAGATAGAAAATCCGGTTGAGCAGGCATGGAGTAAAGGTACACAGCCTTGGATCGATTTCCGTTATGGGGAAATTCTTCTCAACTATGCAGAAGCTGTTATCGAAAAGACAACCTCTACTTCTGCTGAAAAACAGGCTGCACAAGACGCTTTGAATGCGATCCGCAAAAGAGCGGCTCACAAAGATGACATTGCATTGACTCAGGCGAATGTTCGCAAAGAACGTTTTGTCGAGCTGGCATTTGAAAACAAACGCAGATGGGATTTGTCGCGCTGGAGAACTTTCCATAAGGAATTTGAAAACCGGGTGAGAAAGGGACTTGTACCTTTCCTTGACCTGCGGACAAATCCTGCGCATTATGTATTTGTACGTGTCAATCCGTTGGGCATTGAATCAAAGACCTTTGATTATAGCTGGTATTATAAGAGTATTCCGGGTACGGGGGCTAATGGGCTGGTACAGAATCCTTAATTAGTATATTCTAAAATATAGATTAGATATGAAAAAGCTTCTATTTTTATTATGCGTTGTAGTAGCAGGCAGTATGTTTTACTCTTGCGAAAAAGATAATCTCGAAGGGCCGGATGCAATCTTTGCCGGCGAACTGAGAGACCGGAAGACCGGAGAACTCATTCAACAGGAGATATCGGACGGTTCCCGCGTTTATTTCATCGAACAGGGGTGGGGAGATAATCCTCCTGTTCAGAATATGGTCGTTAAAAAAGACGGAACGTTTTATAACGGTATGATTTTCTCCGGTGACTATAAAATCATCCTGAATCGTGGGAACTACGTTCCTTTGGATACTCTGGATATGAAAATAAAGCCGGGAAAGAATTATCAGGTCTTCGAAGTGAATCCTTATCTGCGGATCATTGAACCGGAAATATCTGTGATCGGAAGAAAGGTAGTGGCGAAATTCAAACTGGAGCAGGTGACCAGTAACGAGGTCTATCGCATTTCGTTGTTCGCACACTCTCACATCGATGTATCCAACAAACTGAATATTGTCAACCGGACAGAAGAACTGAACCGTTCCATTACCGATGGTGAGGCTTTCGAACTGTCTATCAATCTGGACGATTATACTTCCACGCTGGTTCCGGGCAAGAGTTATTATTTCCGGATCGGCGCACAGTCTCACGGAAGCGAGACAAAGTACAATTATTCGGCATCTGTACAGTTGGACATTTAGCATAAAAACGGAAAAGCCATGAGAAAGTATTTACAGTTGGTATTCCTTGCGGTCTCTGTCTTTTGTTCAGAGATATTGTTGGCAGAATCTCGTGATCCGGTCCGGATACTGGATTTGAGAACGCTTAATGAACTTGATCTGAAAGAACAGGAGAAGGCGGAGCAACTATGGGACATAATGCATACGACAGCTACCTTGCAAGGCATTGTGAATCGGAATAGTCCGCGATTGTACATTCGCTATGTCAAGAACGGGCAGGGAGAGAATGTCGATGATTATTGGTGGAATAAATACCGTCAGGCAGGACAGTGGCTAGCGGGACGTGATACGGTAGCTTACACAGAACTGTCGGATGTAGTGACCGTTTTCAGAAAAGAAATACGCGGGGTGGTTGTTTATGACTCAAAAGTAGCATCTACCAGTAATATTGCTTCATCTGTGGCGGGAATCGAGAATCTGATAGCTGTGCGCTATGACATATCTCCCAATAGTCTCTATACCCGTTTGGTACTGCAAGGACCGAAGCTGGCTGTGAAATGCTGGCTGGTGAACAAAGATGGTTCTTCTCTTTTCACGGGCAAAGGAAAGATTGCCGGAACCGGTCAACCTTCGACAGGATCTCTGAAAATCGATCCCTATGTATGGTTTATAGAGAAATACTTGAAGAAAGGGTTATGCAATACGGAGTACGCCGCTTATTACATCGACCAGTTCTGGCGTACCGATCCTACCCGGACGGTAACGAACCATCACCAGTTGACCAATCATGACTTTTTTGTCAGCAAGAAAGCTTTCTTCTTTGACCTTTCTCCTTGGGGAGACGAGCCGGCAACAGATGATCCGACACAAAAAGAAGGACTGGACTTGCAGATACTGAAAACTTTTCTGCAAGAAGCCTATAAGCAAAATAAAGGAGAGAAATTCTGCTATATCGGAGGTTTCCCGAGCTGGATTTATAAATATACGCAGCATGCCGGAGGAAAGCATGAAGATGTAGCTACCGAGTGGGAATTTTCCCGTATTATCAGTGCTTATAATGCCTTTAAGGATGCCGATGCCATCGGACTGGGAGCATTGGCTAACTCCTCCTTCTGGCAACATTTTCCTCTTCAGGAAAAGTATCCCCAAAAGTGGGTGACACATCAGGAACTGATGGACAGAGGCTATCTGAACCGTGACGGAACAATCAACTTCCAGGGACGGAACTTTATCCTCTTCTATGTAGGCGATTATGATTCCTCCTCCTGGATTGCTCAGACTACCCCTTTCCTGTGGGACGAACCTAGCCGGGGAGAAGTGCCTTTGATGTGGTCTGTCAGTCCTGTACTTGCAGAACGCGTTCCGATGGTGATGCATAATTATCGGGTGACGGCTACTCCGAATGATTATTTTGCCGCTGCCGACAATGGTGCCGGATATTTAATGCCGGGTATGTTGCAAGAGCCCCGGCCGGTGTCCGGATTGAAAAGCGGATTGAGTGCATGGGCAAAGCATTGCAGCAAATATTATCAGAAGTGGGGATTGACCATTACAGGATTTGTGATCGACGGCGAAGCCCCCGGACTGGATTCAGACGGATTGGACTGTTACGCATCGTTCAGTCCGAATGGAATAGTTCCGCAGAAGATGCCTTTGACATTGCTGCACAATGATATGCCGGTGATCCGGGCAGATTATGATATTGTAGATCATGATTACCGCAGGGCAACGGATGTGATTGTGGAAAGAGTGGAGAAACGTCCGGTTCCTTTCCATTGGTTCAGAGCCATATTGAAGTCACCTTCCTGGTATAAAGGGATTTGTGATGAGTTGAAACAGCGGCATACGAATATTGAATTGCTGGATGCACCGACATTTTTTGAACTCTATCGTATCTATCTGAAGCAGCATCCGGATGCTGCTGCCGGAAAGATAACGATGAACTAACCTGATTAATGAACAGACATATTCATATAGAATGATGATGAACAGATTGAATATAAAAAGAACAGTCGGCTCCTGTTTGATGGCGATGGCGTTTTTTTCGTGTACCCATACGGATCAGACGCCCGCAAAAGACTTTGTCGATTATGTAAATCCATATATCGGCAATATCAGCCATCTGCTGGTGCCTACTTACCCAACCGTACATCTGCCGAACTCGATGCTTAGGGTCTATCCGGAAAGGGGAGACTATACATCGGACAGGGTAAACGGCCTTCCGGTGGTGGTGACCAGTCATAGGGGCAGCTCGGCTTTTAACCTGAGCCCGGTGCAGGGAGAGGTATCCCGACCGATTGTATCTTACTCCTATGATTTGGAGAATATTACCCCCTATAGTTATTCCGTATACCTGGATGAGGCTGATATACAGGTTGAGTATGCCCCTTCACATCAGGCTGGTATTTATCATATCAGTTTTGGGATGGAAGGTGATAATGCTCTGGTGGTGAATACGAAGAACGGAAAGCTGGTCGCTGAAGAAAAAGGAGTCAGTGGCTATCAGGTTATTGACAACACTCCTACCAAAATCTATCTGTATCTCGAAACCAGTCAGCTACCTTTACGTAAAGGGGTACTGGCAGATGGAAAAGTTGATATGGAAAGTAAGGAAGGCAGTGCCATCGCTTTGTATTATGGAAGCGAGAAGAACCTGAATCTACGTTACGGAATTTCCTTTATCAGTGCCGAGCAGGCAAAGAAGAATCTGCAACGTGACATCACCACCTATGATGTAAAGGCGGTGGCGGATGCCGGACGCAGGATATGGAACGAGACATTGGGCAAGATTGTGATAGAAGGCGGTTCGGAAGACGAAAAAGAAATCTTCTACACTTCCCTTTATCGTACCTACGAACGCATGATCAATCTTTCGGAGGACGGGAAATATTACAGTGCTTTCGATGGCAAGATTCATGAAGATGGCGGAGTACCTTTTTATACAGATGACTGGATATGGGATACTTACCGGGCTACACATCCGTTGCGTATCTTGATAGAACCGCAGAAGGAACTCGATATGATTCGTTCATATATACGGATGGCAGAACAGTCGGACAGAAGATGGATGCCTACCTTCCCCGAGGTGACCGGAGACAGTCACCGGATGAATGGCAATCATGCAGTGGCAGTTATCTGGGATGCTTATTGCAAAGGATTGAAAGACTTTGATCTGGAGGCTGCTTATGAAGCCTGCAAAGGAGCGATTACAGAGAAAACGTTGTTGCCCTGGCTGAGATGTCCGTTGACGGAGCTCGATAAGTTCTATCAGGAAAAAGGATTTTTCCCTGCACTGAACCCTGGCGAAGAAGAGACTTGCAAGGCTGTTCATTCGTTCGAGAGACGACAAGCGGTTGCGGTTATGTTGGGTAACTGTTACGATAATTGGTGTCTGGCACAGATAGCCAGAACATTAAACAAGACCGATGACTATAAGAAGTTTATGAGGATGTCTTATACGTACCGGAATGTTTATAATGCGGAAACGGGTTTCTTTCATCCCAAGAACAAGGACGGAAAGTTTATCGAACCGTTTGACTATCGATATTCGGGAGGACAGGGGGCACGTGGCTATTATGGTGAAAACAACGGTTGGATCTATCGTTGGGATGTGCAGCACAATCCGGCGGATTTGATTGCCTTGATGGGTGGACAGGCTTCATTTATCGAGAGATTGAATCAGACATTCAATGAACCGTTGGGGCGGAGCAAGTTTGATTTCTATCATCAGTTGCCGGACCATACCGGTAATGTCGGCCAGTTCTCTATGGCAAATGAACCTTGTCTGCATATTCCTTATTTGTATAACTATGCCGGTCAGCCGTGGATGACACAAAAAAGGATTCGCGTTTTGCTGAACCAGTGGTTCCGTAATGACTTGATGGGCGTTCCCGGTGATGAAGACGGAGGGGGAATGACTGCATTTGTGGTATTCTCCATGATGGGCTTTTATCCGGTAACTCCCGGTTCTCCAACTTATAATATCGGCAGTCCGGTATTCCAATCCGCAAAGATGGAGGTAGGTGACGGACATTATTTTGAGATCATAGCGGAGAATTATGCGCCGGACCATAAGTACATCCAGTCGGCTACCTTGAATGGAACGCCGTGGAATAAGCCGTGGTTCAGCCATGCGGATATTCAAAACGGCGG
>ERZ779885.1982-NODE-1982-length-19688-cov-4.851322_pt1 | contig 19688 bp, 11 predicted proteins | sample MGYA00511554_ERZ779885 | MGnify/ENA primary metagenome ERZ779885 (study PRJEB29588, sample SAMEA2160998) | human gut metagenome | biome: human gut; feature: human-associated habitat; material: faeces | place: Denmark | collected 2008/2010 ... | reverse complement strand
CCTATTATGTGGAAACGATCGGATCTGTATCTGAGGAAAATATCCGCCGTTATATGGAACATCAGAGCAAGTCGTATTAATTTAAAGCGGACTGTAAATACCGATCCGCGTTACTGTCTGAGGGGAGGGAGAGGGATGCTGCTGTCACACAGAACATCTGTAAAAATCCGGCCGGAATATTCCAATATCATAGGGCATATGTGTTATGCAGCTTCCAAACTCTGGAATATCTGCAACTATGAACGGCATCATTATAAAGAGCTGGGACTGGAAAAATATCCTGACTGGTATTATCAGAAAAAAACACATAAAGGAAATCTATGGTATAAACAGCTTCCGTCACAGACAGCACAGGAGACCTGCAAGCAGCTGGATAAAGCATGGAAATCTTTTTATGTCCTGAAAAAGACCGGAGGGATCAAAGATCCGAATCCGCCCCGTTTTAAACAGGGCAATATCCCGGTTACATACATGCAGATGGGGATCCGGCATGAGAAAGGTTCAGACCAGCTGCGGCTGTCTCTGCCAAAGGATCTGAAAAGCTACATGGAAGAAACATACGGGATCCATGATAAATTTCTATATCTTGAAAATAAGATTTTCAGGAACATGGATCATATAAAGCAGCTGCGGATCTATCCACCGGAAAACGGAAAATGCGACCTTATTGTTATCTATGAGATGGAAGAGCCGGAACAGCTTTCCCAGAATGGACATTATTTATCTATTGATCCTGGACTTCATAATCTGATGACCTGTTATGATTCTGGAAATGGCCGAGCTTTTATTCTGGGAAGAAAGTATCTTTCTCTGGAAAGATATTTTCATAAAGAAATCGCCAGAGTGCAGTCTGTATGGTATGCACAGCAATCGGAAAGAGGAATAAAATATCCAAAAACATCGGAACATATCCAGCGGCTTTACAGGAAAAAGCAGAATACAGTGAAGGATTACCTTCATAAAGTAACCAGATGGATCGCAGAATACTGCAGAAAAGAAGATATCCGCTGTGTAGTTGTGGGAGACATTCGAAATATCCGTAAAGAAAAAGATATGGGACATAAGACCAACCAGAAGCTTCACAGCCTGCCATATAACAGGCTGTATATCATGCTGGAATATAAACTAAAACGGTATGGAATACAATTGATAAAGCAGGAAGAAAGCTATACCAGCCAGTGCAGCCCGTTATCACCAGAAGTATCAAAAAGATATGCAGAAGCATCAAACCGAAAAGTGCGGGGTATGTATATAACTGACGGAGAAAGATACAATGCAGATGCAGTAGGCGCATTTAATATCCTGCGAAAATATCTTTCCGTATCCGGAAAGCATAAGAAACTGTCCGTAGCCGGACTAAAAAATCCAGAAATAGTAAAAGTAGCTGCATAGCCGAAAGGCAAGCAGTATTGGTGTCATGGACGCACCCTGAAAAAAGACGGTATCCCGCCAGATTTCAGATGCTCTGGTAACTCAGTTACCGAGTAGTTCACATTAAGAATGAAGTATGTAAAGTGTTGCAATAATGCCAGAAATGCAATTATAATAAAGAAAAACGAATATCAAACGTTCATCGATGTGATATTAAGACACACGGAGATTGTTTGCTTTACCGTTTGTCCATATCTGGATCATGTAGATGAATTGAGAGAAGATATTCGATACAAACAGATAATGGGTTCTTATATAGATTCGGAATTTACAGAATCTATACATACAGAAAATTGTAAAGAGAGTCTGGTTTATTTTAAAGCGGACTATTATATCAGAGAATTTCTGAAAGAGAAAAAGGAGCTGTTTGATTTTTTTGATGAGAATGCATCTGTTAATCTTGAAGATGTTGTGTTTATTGGGAAAAAGAGCATCATCTGTGATACGATAACGCATGAAAAGTATTGTGCGGTTTCAGATGAGCTGTTGCACGAGATAAAGAAAAATAGAAAATACTGATTTATTTTAGTCTAAGAAAACGTCCATTTCTATGAAAAGTGGTGAGCAGCAAATTTGTACTGGTGGGGGATCTTCTGCAGATTGCAGAAGTGCACACTATATATTACGCAATATATAGTGTGCACCTCGCAGCAAAATGCCGGAGATATCCTTGAATATCAGATTTCTCAGATTTCCCAGCGTCCGGATGCCCCACAAGGTAGCACAAGTCCATTGCCGGAAACAGGAAGTCCGACTTCCTGGGAGTCTACATGACCGTGAAAAGCAGCAAGTTCGGTTGCCAGCATGTAGGTGAGGACGGCAGGAGCCAGTCCGGTGGTATAGGAATTTACAAGAAAGAAAAGCGGTTTGTCGCTTAAAAGCTTTGCACAGAGCTTGATGAGCGGATGAATCGCTTCTTCTATTTTCCAGATTTCTCCTTTTGGTCCGCGACCGTAAGACGGCGGGTCCATGATGATGGCGTCGTAATGATTGCCGCGGCGGATTTCACGCTCTACGAATTTTACACAGTCATCGACGATCCAGCGGATCGGTGCATCTCCAAGTCCGGAAGAACGTGCATTTTCTTTTGCCCAGGTAACCATTCCTTTGGAGGCATCTACGTGTGTAACGCTTGCTCCGGCAGCGGCAGCGGCCAGGGTAGCTCCACCAGTGTAGGCAAAGAGGTTCAGAACCTTGATCGGGCGTCCGGCTTTTTTGATCTTTTCAGAGAACCAGTCCCAGTTAGTAGCCTGTTCCGGGAACAGACCGGTATGTTTGAAACTGAAAGGTTTTAACTGAAAGGTCAGCCCCAGTTTCTGATAGTGGATACTCCACTGTTCCGGGAGATCAAAAAATTCCCACTCACCGCCGCCGCGTTTGCTGCGATGATAGTGTGCATTCGGGCGTTTCCAGCCTCTCAGTGTTTTTGGAGTATCCCAGATAACCTGCGGGTCCGGACGAACCAGAGTATAATCTCCCCAGCGTTCCAGTTTTTCTCCTTTGGAAGTGTCAAGCACTTCGTAATCTTTCCAGTTTTCAGCAATCCACATAATAATGTCCTTTCGTGTGTTTGTTTATTTTTTGATTCTTCTTCAGACCTCTTTGGAACGGAACCAGTAAGTATAAAAATCCTCAAATCCAAGGGATGTATACAGATTTTTAGCGGCAGTATTTCCTTTCACAACCTGAAGGTAAGCGTGTGTCGCACCTTTTTTCTGAGCCTCGGTCAGGATCGAACTGCAGATCGCACGTGCGAAATGCTTTCTGCGGCAGCTTGCATCGACATAGATCGCATACAGTCCGATGTGTCCGCGGTCGAGAATACCAAGACCTGAGGCAACCATGCGGCCTTCGATTTCAATACAGGCGACGATCGTCTCTTTCGGGATCGCTTTGAACATCGATGGTACAATGCGGCGAAGCGTCGGTCTGGTCGTGCCATTCAGACGAAACAGCGACTCAATCCACTCGTCCGTGATCCGGTCGCGGAGCTGGACAGCGATATGTCCCGGATAAAAAACAGAAGAAGGTAGATTTGAATTCCTTCCATAATATTCATATTCTACGGATTCTGCCGGATAAGGATGAAAATTTGTCATCGGCATCGTCATAACCTCTGTGGTATGGCGGATCTCATAACCTTTTTCTTCCAGAAGCTTATCAAAAGACGGATCCAGAAGCGGATTGATCTTAAAATTAGAAGGTGTGTGGTAATTGCGGTACTGAGCTTCGCAGTAAGCGATTTTCTCCTCGATCGGGATCAGAGAATCACCAACCTGTTCCACACTGTTGGTACGGTAAGTATAATTATGAGAAAACCGGATCAGCCAGCCGTCATAAAGCTCAATCTTGTGGGACGGCCAGGCGTTCAGTGAGATTTCCTCGATCAGTTTCATATAAGCAGCGTCTTTTTGCATAAAAATTGCTCCTTTGTAAATTAGGTAACGGGTATCGATAAACCCGGCATTCTTAGTATAGCGACTCAAGATGAGAAAATCAAGCAAGTTCTGCTTTAAGTCGAACACAGGTGAGGCTTGACCATGGTACTTTGATTTGCTAAAGTATATATGTGATGTCAGAAACGGAAAAATCTGTCTCTGGCATGATAGCTGAGATTACTTTATCTAACAAAGTAACTTGTACAATTTGGCATTATCAGAAACAGAAGTTCTGGATTTACAGGAGGCGAAAAGCGATGAAACTTGGATTTATCGGCTGCGGAAATATGGCGAAAGCCATGCTTGGCGGCATTTTAAAAAATGAGATCTGTGCAAAAGAAGATGTGATCGCGACGGCAAAGAGTGAGGCGAGCAGAGGAAATGCCAGAAATACTTATGGAATTCAGGTAACAGCAGATAATATAGAAGCAGCGAAAAGTGCGGATGTGCTGGTGCTGGCAGTAAAACCGATTTTTTATGAAGAAGTGATCCGTGAGATTAAAGATGCAGTGGATGAAAAGAAAATTATCATTTCCATTGCACCGGGAAAAACACTGGCATGGCTGGAAGAGCAGTTTGGCAAAAAAGTAAAGCTGGTAAGATGCATGCCGAATACACCGGCCCTGGTCGGGGAAGGCATGACCGGCGTGTGCTGCAACGAAGAAGTGTCAGACGCAGAGATGCAGGATGTGCTGAAAATCCTTGAGAGCTGTGGAAAAGCAGAAATGCTTCCGGAGCGTCTGATCGATGTGGTTGTTTCCGTCAGCGGAAGTTCACCGGCATATGTATTTATGTTTATTGAAGCGATGGCAGATGCGGCCGGATGGTATGCCGCGTGCACAGGCATATCGTTTCGCAGCACAGGCAGTCCTTGGCAGTGCAAAGATGGTGCTGGAGACAGGCAAACATCCCGGTGAACTTAAAGACATGGTATGCTCACCGGGCGGCACAACGATTGAGGCAGTGCGTGTTCTGGAAGAAAAGGGCATGCGAAGTGCTGTGATCGAAGCAATGAAAGCCTGCGTCAAAAAAGGACGGGAAATGTAGGAGGTAAAATCAATGAATGAGAAAACAGTCTGGGAATCTTATACGGAAGAAGACAAAAAGAAAGTATATGATTTCTGTGAAGAATACAGAACATTTCTCTCAAAATGCAAGACAGAGAGAGAATGTGTAAAAGAGATTTTAAAAGAAGCAGAAGCAAAAGGTTACAGGAGTCTGAAAGAAGTTCGCAGATCCGGTGAAAAACTGCAGGCCGGCGATAAAGTTTATGTTTCCATCATGGGAAAAACACTGGCACTGTTCCATATCGGAAAAGAAGCTATGGAAAAGGGCATGAATATTTTAGGAGCTCATATTGATTCTCCGAGACTGGACCTGAAGCAGAATCCGCTTTATGAGAGCGATGGTCTGGCGATGCTGGAAACACACTACTACGGCGGAATCAAAAAATATCAGTGGGTTGCGATGCCGCTGGCATTGCACGGTGTTGTGGCAAAAAAAGACGGAACAAGCGTGGAGATTGCACTGGGTGAAGATCCATCCGATCCGGTTATCGGCATTTCCGATCTGCTTCCGCATCTTGGCAAAAAACAGATGGAAAAACGTGGCAATGAAGTGGTAGAAGGCGAAGACCTCAATATCTTAGTCGGCAGTATACCGCTTTCAGGCGAAGAAAAAGAGCCGGTCAAAAAGCAGATTCTTCAGCTGTTAAAAGAGAAATATAATATAGAAGAAACCGATTTTATTTCTGCAGAACTGGAAGCTGTTCCGGCCGGAAATGCAAGAAATTATGGACTGGATGAGAGTATGATCATGGGCTATGGCCAGGATGACAGAGTGTGTGCCTACCCATCTTACCGGGCAATGTTTGAGCTTGACAAACCGCAGTACACCTGCGTATGCCTGCTGGTAGATAAAGAAGAGATCGGCAGCGTCGGTGCGACCGGTATGCATTCCAGATTTTTTGAAAATGCAGTGGCAGAGATTATGGATGCAGCCGGAGATTACAGCGAACTGAAAGTACGCAGAGCACTTCAGAGTTCCAGAATGTTATCTTCCGATGTCAGTGCAGCTTACGATCCAAATTATCCGGCCGTCATGGAAAAGAAAAACAGTGCCTTTTTCGGCAAAGGACTGACCTTCAATAAATTTACCGGTTCCAGAGGAAAATCCGGTTCCAACGATGCAAATGCAGAATACATCGCAAGAATCCGCAAGATCCTTGATGAAAATGAGGCGGCTTTCCAGACAGCCGAGCTTGGAAAAGTTGATGAGGGCGGAGGCGGAACGATCGCTTATATCCTGGCAAACTACGGAATGGAAGTCATTGACTGCGGCGTGGCAGTGCAGAACATGCACGCACCGTTCGAAGTGACAAGCAAAGCAGATATCTATGAAGCATTTAAAGGCTATCTGGCATTTCTGGAAGAAATGGGCGAGCGAGAATTTTAAACCGTAATTTTTTAAAAAAAAGAGCAGCAGAGGAGATAAAAACCTCTGCTGTTTTTGATTAATCTGACTCTATATTCTGATACATAATAAAAATTTACAAGAAAAACGTATAATTTTACATGGAAAATCAAAAGAAAATTGTGTAAAATTTATAATCATAGAGCAAAACGTATAAACGAGCAAAAGGAGGAGCAAAGAATGAAAAAACGTAACAGAAAAATCAGAAGTGCCATGGCAGCGGCACTGGCAGTGAGTATGGTCGCAGCACCGTGTTCTTCTGCATTGGCAGCCAGTACAAGTGATGAGATCACACAGCGGGAGATTGACAATGCGGCACTGGCAAGAGAGGCAGCCGGACAGGGTATGGTTCTGCTGGAAAATGAAAACCATACACTTCCTTTGAAGACAAAAAAACTGGCACTGTTCGGAAGCGGTGCGGTTCGTACCATCAAAGGCGGATTTGGTTCCGGTGACCCGTTCAACGGAGGACTTTCCGGAGGTGGTTCCTGGGATGTAGATCTGAATGAACGTTATAATATCCACATTTATAATACCTTTAAAAAAGCCGGCTATGATATCGTAAACTCTGATATGCTCGATGCATACGCAGATGCTTATGATGCACAGCACAAAATTGAAGGAAACAGTACGATGAACTGCTTCAAATTCCCTGAGATGGAGATCAGTGATGAAGAGCTGGCAGATGCTTCTGCAGATTCCGATACGGCAATCTATGTCATCAGCCGAAATGCCGGTGAAGGTACCGACCGTACACTGAAAGGGACGAAGGGAACTTACAACGGAGAATCTTATGATATTGGTGATTATTATCTGACGGATCTCGAACGTGAAAATCTGGAGCGTGTGGCAGCGTCCTTTAAAAAGACCATCGTTGTTCTGAATGTCGGCGGTATTATGGATACAAAATTCTATAACGAGATTAACGGACTGGATGCAATGCTTCTGATGGGACAGGCAGGTCAGGAAGGCGGCAACGCACTTCTGGATGTTCTGACCGGAGCCGTAACCCCATCCGGAAAACTGGCAGATACCTGGGCAGAAAACTACAGTGACTATCCGGCATCAGATACCTTTGCAAATGCAGACGGAAACATCAAGAAAGAAGTTTATAACGAAGGTATTTATGTCGGCTACCGCTATTTTGATACCTTTAATATCACACCGAAATACGAGTTTGGTTATGGACTTTCCTACACAGATTTCAAAATTGAGACACAGTCTGTGACAGCAGATGCCAATAAAGTTACCGTAAAAGTAAAAGTTACCAATACCGGCAGCACTTACAGCGGAAAAGAAATCGTACAGGTTTATTATTCCGCACCAGATTCTGCAGAGGCAGAGAAAGAATATCAGGAACTTGGCGGATTTGCAAAAACGGATGAACTTGCACCGGGCGAATCGCAGATTCTGACGATTTCTTATGATACAAAAGACATGGCATATTATAATGAAGACCAGGCAGCTTATATTCTGGATAAAGGAAAATACTATGTGCGTGTCGGTGATTCTTCCAGAAATACCAGTGTTGAGGCAACCATTGAAGTGGATGACACCACACTGACTGAACAGCTTTCCAACCAGATGGAAGTTCCGGACGGCGAAGATCTGGTAGAATGGAGCAAACCGGAAGAGGGCTACAGTTATCCAACAGAGGAAGCAGAAAAAGAAGCAGCTCCGGTTATCAAAGTTGATGCTTCTGAAATCAAGACAGAAGACCATGCATCTGCATATGAAAATGAAGAAGTAACCACTTACACAACAGATGCTGCTTATGAAGCAACACAGCCGTACGAAAAAGTAGAAGTGGTAGAAAAGAAAGATTCTACTTTAAAAGATGTCATTGAAGGAAAAGCTACGATGGGCGAATTTGTCGCACAGATGAGTGTAGAAGAACTGGCGGCTCTGAACTGCGGAAGCGGATGGGGCGTTGCCAATGAAAATTCTCCGATCGTTGGAAGCAACTCTTCTACGGTAAAAGGTGCAGCAGGTGAGACAACCGTTTACGATCAGTATGGCATTCCGGGCATCGTTCTTGCAGACGGCCCTGGAGGTGTACGAGTAGCACAGAAATTTGATGCGACCATTGAAGGAAGCGATGAAAAACAGACACTGTACCAGTATTGTACCGCATGGCCGGTAAGTTATGTACAGGCTCAGACCTGGGATACCGACCTTGTAAAACGTATCGGTGTTGCATTTGGTAAAGAAGTTGATGAAATGAACATCACACTTCTGCTCGGACCTTCTCAGAATATTCACCGTGATCCGCTCTGCGGAAGAAACTTTGAGTACTATTCAGAAGATCCGGTTGTATCCGGTGTTATGGCAGCAGCTTGCACACTGGGCGTTCAGGAAACACCGGGCGTTGGTGCATGCCTGAAACATTTCGCAGCAAATAACCAGGAAAGTAACCGTAATGCAGTTGACACGATCGTAAGCGAACGTACTCTGCGTGAAATTTACCTGAAAGGTTTTGAAATTGCAGTAAAAGAATCTCGTCCGATGTCTATTATGACATCCTACAACCTGATCAACGGCGTACCGACTGCAGATTCTTACGATCTGTGTACCAACATCGCCCGCGGTGAATGGGGATTTGACGGTCTGATCATGACTGACTGGAACGGCGGTTCCTCTACTCCGATGAAGTCTATGCATGCAGGAAATGATATGATCATGCCGGGCGGAGCAGAGAGAGCACAGAATATTGTAAACGGTATGCAGGATGCAGAACCGAATTTCGATGAAAGAGGACAGGTGGCAGTCGATGTTCAGCTGATGTACGGATTTGTTAAAGTATATTCTGCAAAATGGAATGAATTTACACCGTCCGCAGAAGGAACAAAGACCGTAAGCACAAACCTTGGTGAAGGCTATACAGCAACCGTTGCAGATGACGGAAGAATCCTTGTAAACGGCGAAGAAATCTATCTGAACTATCGTCAGGGATGGTTCAATCCTGGAACATTCAGCGTACCGGCAACAACCGATGTTGTAACCGTAAGCAACGATGGCAAGACTCTGACTTACAAAGGTGAATATGTAGACAACAACATCATCTGCCTCGGCGATGTACAGAAGAGTGCGATCAACAACCTGAACATCATCATGAACTCCAACATGATGCAGAGACGTTACGGCGTAGAAGTAAAAGATTACAGTACGGCACTTGGAAATCTGAAAGCATATCAGACCGTAACAAAAGACAGCGTACAGAAAGCTTCTGCAAACGTTGAATCCTTAAACAAAGTGATCGCTATGGTAGAAGAACTGAATGCTTCTGATTATACAAAAGCAAGCTGGGCAGCAGTAGAAGAAGCTCTGAATGCAGCAAAAGCAGTAGCAGCAAAAGCAGATGCAACCGTTATTGAGACAACAAACGCAATGACAGACCTTCTGGCAGCAATGAACAGCCTGGAACAGGGTGTTGAGAAAACACATCTGGAAATCTCCATAAAAGAAGCTGAAAAAGTGCTGGTACGTGCAGACAAATACAGCAGCCTTGGAAATCTGGAAGAAGCAGTAGCAAACGGTAAAGCCGTTCTTGCAAACGAAGATGCAGATCAGGAAACCGTAGATGCAGTAGCAACTGCAATCCTGAACGAGCTGAGCAAAGCAGTGAAAAATGCAGATCTTTCCTCACTGGAAAGCCTGATCAAATCTGCAAAGAAACTTCAGGATGGAAATTACACAAGCAATTCTCTTGCAAAACTGGATGAAGTAATCAAAGCAGCAGAAGCTGTTGTAGCAAACAAAAACAGAACCGTTGAAGAAGTAAACAAAGCTTACAGCGATCTGATCGATGCAGTGATCTCTCTGGAAAAGAAAGGCAACAAAGCGGCTCTGAAAGCAATGCTTGAAAAAGCAGCAGCTGTTCTGGAAGATAGCGATGCTTATGTAGCAGCAACCATCGAAGGACTTGCAGATGTAAAAGCAGATGCACAGGCAGTTTATGACAACGATGATGCAGTTCAGAATGAAGTAAACGCAGCAGTTCGTACACTGACACTGAAACTTGCAGAAGCAAGACTGTTAGGTGACGTAGACAACGATGGTGCAGTGACAACAGCCGACAGTACCGCACTTCTGGCAGCAAGTGCAGAACTGACAGAACTGGATGCAGATGCAGCGGCAGCAGCAGATGTAAACGGTGACGGTGTTGCAGACACAGGCGATGCAGCTCTGATCCTTGAGTATGCAGCAGAGAAAGTTGCAGGATTCTAAAAAATTCTGTATACAAGAAGAATAAAGAATAAAGGCGGCAGAGGAAGTAATTCCTCTGTCGTTTTTTGCTGTCAGGGAGTCCTGAAATATACAAAAAATCAATACAGGATGATTCATCGGAAGCCTGTTTGTGTAAAAAACCAGGCATTTCAGTAGAAAATGTGGATATCATAAAAAAATGCAAGCAAAACGTATAATATTACATGGAAACCCACAAAAAACTTGTATAAAATATATAATTACAAGGGCATGTTAACAGAAAGGCAGATTTGACACTGTCTGAAGCACAGCATAACAGAAGGAAGGAGGATCACGTTATCCTGTGTATGTCAAAAGTCCCCAACTATGATGCCTACGGATTGTTCCGTGCGTTGCACTCCCACAATCCTTTCTACGCTCCGCTTCGGTCGGTGCTAAACATGTGCCACTGGCACATAGCACCCCAGTATTCGCATATCGTGGGATTATCATCCCACTTTTATGCTCATATCGGGGCGGGTCCCAAGGTCTTTCATCCACCTATGAGCAAGCTCATGTGGATTTAGACTTTTTGACCCTGGCATCATGAAATAAGTGAATATAAAAAGGAGGCACGGCATATATGAAGAGAACTTCAAAACGCGTGATGGCAGTCGCAGTGTCGCTTGCAATGGTACTTACCGGCAGCACAAGTGCACTGGCAGCAATAACAAATCCGGAAATCAGTGACCGAGAGATCGAACATAAAACAGCGGCGAAAAACATTGCAGCACAGGGTATGGTCCTTCTGGAAAACAAGAACAATTCCCTGCCGATCTCCAAAGAAAAAGGAGCCAAGATCGCACTTTTTGGTCAGGGCGTATACAATACCATCAAAGGAGGTACCGGTTCCGGTGCAGTAAACCAGCGTGATAACGTTACCGTACAGCAGGGCTTTGAAAATGCAGGCTATGATATCGTTGATATTGACTTTGTAAATCAGATGTATGAAAGATGGACGGCAAATGGCGGCGGAACAAGCCAGGGCTGGAGCTACAAATGGGTAAATGAACCGATTTATGAGCAGACCGAAGGTGCCGTAGATCAGATCAAAGCAGCAGCAGAAAAAACAGACACCGCTATTTACGTGATCGCACGTAACTCCGGTGAAGGTTCTGACCGTTCCGCAGGAAAAGGTGATTACCTCTTATCCGACGATGAAGAGGCGAACTTAAAGCTGCTGGGACAGAACTTTGAAAATGTTGTTGTTGTCCTGAACGTAGGCGGAATCATTGATACAAAGTTTTTTGATGAGATTGATGGTCTGGATTCCATGCTTCTGATGTCTCAGGCCGGTATGACAGGCGGAGATGCGTTGGTAGAAGTATTGAACGGAACCGTAAATCCATCCGGTAAACTGACCGACACCTGGCCGGTGAATTTCGATGACAACCCATCGAGTGAAGGATTTGCAAACCAGGACGGAAACACCGCTCAGGAATTATATAACGATGATATTTTCGTAGGATATCGTTATTATGATACCTTTGGCGTAGATGTCTCTTATCCGTTTGGTTACGGTGGATCTTACACAAGTTTTGCGATGTCAACAAAATCGGTAAAAGCAGACAAAGATAAAGTAACCGTACAGGTTAAGGTAAAAAATACCGGTACCGTATCCGGTAAAGAAGTAGCAGAAGTTTATTTCTCAGCTCCGGACGGTGAACTGGACAAGCCATATCAGGAACTGGCCGGCTACGCCAAGACAGACGAACTGGCACCGGGCGAGTCTCAGATCCTTACGATCAGTTTTGATACGAAAGAAATGGGATCTTACGATACCGACAAAGCAGCTTACGTGATGGAAGATGGCGATTACATTATCCGTGTTGGTAATTCTTCCAGAAATACACACGTAGCAGCGAAACTCAATGTCGCAGAAGACACGATCACCGAGCAGTACAGCAACCTGATGGTTCCGGTAACAGAAAACGACAACATCGAAAACAGTGATAAATATCCGACCCTGGAGCCGATGACAACCGAAGGTGCAACATCGATCACATACGATGGCGAAGCAAATGAGATCGCGGCAGCAAAGACGATTGAAGTGGATTTTACAGGCTACAAAGCACCGGAGATCATCAAAGAGAACGAAGACGTAACGGTTTACACTTCCGATACAACCGAAGAAAAATATCTGTTTGCCAAGAATGAAGACGGAGCAACAGGAACTGTTTCCCGTGTAGAAAAAGCAAACGCAAACAACACCGACTACAGCGTAACTTATCAGGAGCACGTTAAGAAATTTGACGGTGACTACAGCAAGAATACACTGAAAGATGTTTACGACGGTAAGATCAGTCTTGAGCAGTTCGTATCCGGTTTAAGCCTCTATGAGTTGGCAAACCTGGTAAACGGACATTCCAGTGACAAGACCGTACAGGGCGTTGCAGGAGCAACCTGGAAAAACGATGAAAAAGGGTTTGTACCTGTAAACCTGTCTGACGGACCTGCAGGTCTTCGTATTACACAGCACTATAAACAGGATGATACCGACTATTATCAGTATGCAACTGCATGGCCGATCGGTACACTGCTGGCACAGACCTGGGATACCGGGCAGATCTACGCTTACGGCGAAGGCGTTGGCGAAGAAATGGAAGAATTTGGTATCGGTTCCTGGCTGGCACCTGGTATGAATATCCACAGAAACGCACTCTGCGGACGTAACTTTGAATATTATTCTGAAGATCCGGTAGTCGTAGGTGTGACCGGTACAGCAGCAACACTCGGCGTACAGAAGAGCAAAGGAGTTGGCGTTACCATCAAACACTACGCACTGAATTCTCAGGAAACAAGCAGAAACAAAGAGAATAATACCGTTTCTGAAAGAGCAATCCGTGAGATCTACCTCAAAGGTTTCGAAATGGTTGTAAAACAGGCACAGCCGATGGCGATTATGACCTCCTACAACCAGAATAACGGAAGACCGGCAGCGGATGACTATGATCTTTGTACCGCATTTGCAAGAGACGAATGGGGATTCAAAGGCATGATCATGACAGACTGGGGCGGCGGACAGTCTGTACCGATGTACGAAATGCACGCAGGCAACGACCTTGTTTGCCCGGGCAAAGGCTACTCTCAGATCATGAAAGGCTTTATCAATGAGCCGGCATGGACAAGCGATGGTTATGTAGAACTGGAAGAGAGAAGCATTCAGGATGTTGATGCAAGCGGAAATCCGATCACAGTTTCTAAGATGGTTCCGAACTTTGGCGGATACAAACTGGATCTGAACGGCAATCTGAAAATCTCCACAACCGTAGCAAAAGGCGTAGAACTGAACGAAAAAGTCGCAGAACTGAAAGAACAGGGTTATATCACATCTGTTACAACAAACAGCCGTGGTGTGACAACTGTTACTTATAAAGTGAGCATGGATGACGGCGTAGAATCTACACAGGTTATCTCTCTTGGTGACCTTCAGAAAGCAGCCATCAACATCTGTAACTTTATTATGAATTCCATCGAATTTGCAAACGCAAACGACCTGGAAGCAAAATCACTGAACGAACTGTATGCAGACGCACTGCAGACGATCACTTCCTATGAAAAAGATGACGTTGTTCCGTCCACAACATACTCCACGATCACCGAGGGTTATGACTGGGGTCCGGCAATCTCCAAGGTTGTTGTAAATGTCGGCAAAGCAATGAGCGGAAATATTGACGCATCTGCATTTGAAGTAAACGTAACAAGAAAAGCACTCAGCGGATTCCTTCTTGGACCATCCAGAGGAACACGTAACGTAACCGCAGCTTATGTATCCGATGCAAACGGAAACAAAGCAGCAACGGGCAATTACATTACTCTGGAACTGGAAGTAGGACCGGATCTGTCCATCGGATCTCCGTTCAACTACAACTTCTTCGGAAGCAGCCATAATGAGTATGTAGACACTGCATATGAAGTAACCTTAAATAAAGAACTCAAAGCAGCAGACGGCAGCAGCGTAAATTTTGCAGCAAATAAATTTGCAGCAGACACCACACGGATCTGTGATGACTTTGATCTTGACGGTAAATTCAGCTACAACGATGAAAAATTTGGTCAGATCAATCTGACATACGCTTCCTATACACCGGAAGCAGCTAAGAATGACGGCAAGAAAAATGCTCTGATCATCTGGCTGCATGGTGCAGGCGAAGGCGGAACAGATCCACGTGTAGCACTGTTAGGAAACAAAGTAGTCAACCTGGCAACCGATACTGTACAGCAGTACTTTGACGGCGGAGCATACGTTCTGGCAGCACAGTGCCCGACGATGTGGATGGATAATGGTTCCGGACAGTATACAAGCGATGGAACCTCCAAATACACAGCAGCTCTGATGGAACTGATCAAAGCTTATGTAAACAGCAACTCTGATATCGATGCAAGCCGCGTATACATCGGCGGATGCTCAAACGGCGGATTTATGACCATGAACATGATCGTACATTATCCGAAATACTTTGCAGCAGCATATCCGGTATGCGAAGCTTACACAAACGATGCACTGACAGATGAAATGGTAGAATCTATCAAAGATATGCCGATCTGGTTCACACATGCAAAGAATGACCCGACCGTAAAAATCGGTAGCATTGATGAAGACGGCAATTTCGTATCCAACGGTAACTACTCACCGAAGGCTTACGAGAGACTGACAGAAGCAGGCGGAAGCGATATCCACTTCTCACTGTTTGACGATGTACACGACACCACAGGTCTCTACAAGAGAGCAGACGGCACACCGTATCAGTACAACGGACACTGGTCATGGCTCTACACTCTGAACAACGAGTGCAAAGAAAACATCGACGGCGAAGAAGTAACCATCTGGCAGTGGATCTCCACAAAATCAAAAACAAACAGAGGACTTGAAAAAGTCATCGCAAAAGTAAACGCACTGAACGCAGAAGACTACACAGCAGACAGCTGGGCAGCAGTACAGAGTGCACTGGCAGCAGCCAAAGCAGTAGCAGCAGATCAGAATGCAACACGCACACAGATCAACGCAGCAATGGAAGAGCTGGTAGCAGCATACTCCAAATTAGAGTATGGCGTACAGAAACTTCATCTGGAAGTTGCAGTAGAAGAAGCAGAAAAGATTCTGGCACATCCGGAAAATTATGAAGACATTGCAGCTCTGAAAGCAGCACTGGAAAGCGGAAAAGCAGTTCTGGAAGATAAAGATGCAGATCAGACAGCAGTAGATGCAGCAGCAGAAGCAATCCTTGCAGAACTGAACAAAGTAGCAGACAAAGCAGATGTGAAATCTCTGGTTAATCTGATTGAATCCGCAAAGAAACTTCTGGACGGCAATTACACAAGCGATTCCCTGAAAGACCTCAAAGCAGCGATCAAGAAAGCAGAAGATGTTATAGCAAATCCGAACAGAACAGAAGCAGAGATCGGAACCGCATATGCAGATCTGATCAATGCAATCCTGAATCTGCAGATGAAAGCTAACAAAGCAGCTCTGAAAGCAATCCTTGACAAAGCAAATGAAGTACTTGGAAACGCAGACGCTTATGTAGCAGCAACCATCGACGGACTGGATGCAGCGGCAGCAGAAGCACAGACAGTATACGACAACACAGACGCTCTTCAGGATGATGTAGACGCAGCAGTTCGTGCACTGACACGCAAAGTGGCAGATGCAAGACTTCTGGGCGACGTAGACAACGATGGTGAAGTAACAACAGCCGACAGTGTAGCACTTCTGGCAGCAAGTGCAGAAATTACAAGCCTCGATGCAGATGCAGCAGCAGCCGCAGATGTAAACGGCGACGGCGTGGCGGATACAAACGACGCAGTTCTGATCCTTCAGTACACAGCAGAAAAAGTTGCATCCTTCTAAGCGGATGAAGAACCTGCAAAAATGAATTACAAAAAGAGATGCCACAGATCACAGATCCTGACATTTCGATAAAAACGGAGCGGTGTAGCATTAAGTTACACCGCTCCGATTGCGTTTCATGACTTTAATCAAATGTAAAATAGCTGAAATTTCATCTTCCGTCAGTCCGGAGAAATCAACATTCTGTTTTTGTTCTACGCCAAGCAGATAATCTGTTGAGACGTTAAAAATTTTGGAAATGTGAATCAGAACATCATAAGAAGGCAGACGTAATCCTGTTTCATAAGCACTGATGACGGATTTTGTCAGCCCAAGCTTCTGTGACAGCTGTGCCTGGGTCATGTTTTTCTGCAGACGCAGTGACTTCAAAGTGTTGCCAAAGTCCACCATATCAATCCCCCTTTTGTGTTCATAATACTATAGGCGTAGTATTTAATTGGTGTTAAAAGTGTTGGAATAGTTGACAAATACAAGAGGATTTTACATAATAAGACATGGAGATTTACATTGAAAGAAAAACAGACAGAATAGGAGAAAGTTATGAGTATATTTTCACAATTGTTATCCGAATATATGAAACAGAAAAAAATACAGACCTACCGTCTTGCCCAGTATTGCGGCTACGACCGGGGAAATATGTATAAAATCATCAACGGCAAACGCAATCCGCCGGGCAAAGAATTTGTCGAAAAAGTGGCCGGATATATGCATCTGACACCCCTGGAGAAAACAAAACTTTACGAAGCCTATCAGATCAGTATTGTCGGTTACGATATCTACTATCGTCGAAAAGCGGTTCTGGAATTTTTGACAGAAGTCGATGCCGGACGAGAACTCGATTTTGCTCTGCAGCCGATTCGTGCAGAACAGGGATTTGAAATGGAAGACAAAACCTTTATGCTGTTAGAAGGACGTCACGCCGTCCGTTCTGCCCTGATGTATATGACTGCGGATGAGACACACCAGTCTGAAGGACATATCCGCATGCTGCTCCAGCCGGAGACAGATTTCCTGGCGAGTATCCTTGCCATGTGCAGCAACAGCGGCATACAGACACGGGTGGATCATATATTCTGCCTGGATGACACAAACAAAGCCACAGGAAAAGATAAAAATTACAACCTGACCTGCCTGAAAAATATTCTGCCGCTCTATCATTATAATTACGAATACCAGACCTGGTACTATTACGGTTATATACCGGGGCAGAATCAGATGTTTGCACTGTTTCCATATATGGTACTGACCTCCGGATATGCCTGTATACTGACCGCAGATCTTAAAAAAGGATACCTCACCAAAGAGCCGGAAATGCTGAAGATGCTCTCTGAAATTTTCGAAAACTGCCACAGTCATGCCAGCCGTTTTGCTAGCCTTGCAGATTCTGCCAATCATGCCGCAGAACAGATGGCATTTCTAAGTGCCACCTTCTCCGAACGCTCCACAGGCTACAGCCTGCAGATGGAACCATGTTTCATGCCGGTTCTGACAAAAGAAATCCTTCAGAAATACGTCCGCAAGGACCTGCCGGGCAGAGAGATCTTCCTCGTCCAACTCCAGGATTACACAAGACAGCTGGCAAAACAGAAAATGGTCTATATATGCAGCATGGAAGGTATCCTCAGATTCCTCCAAAACGGCAGAATCCCGGAAATTCCGGATGGACTCTACGAAATCCCAACCGCTTCGGATCGTATTCAGATCGTCAAAGCCCTGCTCGCCCCAGAGCGTGCGACCAGACTTCGCATCCTGAAAAACAGCATCGGCAACACCGAAACGCCCGTTTATCTCTACATCACACCAAAAACAGGCACCCTGCGGCTGCCGCTTGCAACCGACCAGATGGTCAACCTCCAGATCCAGGAAACCGGAATGTTGGAGGCATTTTATGACTTCTGCGAGAACCTCGATGAAGAAATGTTCTATAGCTTCGAAGAAGCAGAAAATATCGTGGAAGAAGAGATGAATAATCAGGGGTGGAAAGCAGAATAACGGAAAGAAGAAAAAAAGAAAAGAGAAACAGACGAAAGTATCGAATCTATATATAGAAGAAATAAGAAGAAATGCCCGGCGAGAGCCGGGTTTTTTTGTTTGCCGAAAAAATAGAAAATATCGAGAAAAGCTGACTGAAAAAATGACACATCTTGAGAGAAAAAACAAGGAAAAGTAAAATGAATACAAGCAGTGTTTCTGAAAAAAAGAAAAAATGGAAAGAAGGTGTAACAATTTTAGTAACACAGCAAATAGTATATACAGGCATGAGAAACTAAGATAAAATGAGATAGAGAAAACAAAGTGCCTGTGAGGAATACGAAAGGAGATTCGAATGAGAAAATGCAACTTATGTAAAAATGCAATACTGGTGAGAGGTTTAACATTAACGATGTTAATGACAGCTTATGGTGCTAGTAAGTAACCAGGAGATATGCTTAGTGGAAGCTGGGTATCCGAATATAATGATATTGTTACGTTTGAGAAAGATGGAAGATGTACGGCACCGTTTACTTACAATGCATCTTGGGGGGAAAGTGCAGATCATTTTACATTTAAAGAAGATGGAACGTTGGTGTTTAGCAGCAGTGAAGGACATGCAGGAGGAACTTATGATAAAGCGGAGACAGCAGAAGAGGCAAGGTATAATCGTAGCAAGTACTATTTGGAAAAAGATTTGTTTATTGTAGAGAAAGATACTTATACGAGAACAAAGTAAAGCACAAAAATATAAAAATTAAAGGAGAAAAAATAATGGAAGAAATTTTTAGTTTTATCAGTGATTGCGGTCTGGCACGTGGAAAAATGCATGCTGAAGTAAAAGTATTTGCTGACAGGGTGGAAATTAAAAGAGATACGAAATGGAAAGTGGCTAAACAAACAACAATCTATTTTGACAGTGTTACAGCGATTTCACATAAGATGAATAAAGGTTTATTACAGTCAGAGCAATGGATTACGTTTGTTGTACCAGGGGTTCGTCAGGAAATGGTGGTTGCAGTAGAACCGGGAACGTTTGTTACGAATTCGCAAATGGCTCCGTTTGATGATGAATATTCGATTATTTTCCGTAAAGATAACGCACAGGCTGAAAAATATATTCAAAGAATTCAGGAAATATATCAGGAGTTTAAAAACAATCATACGCCAAATGTCGTTAATAATGTTGTACAGGAAGAATCTGCTATTGAAAAACTTAAAAAGTTGAAAGAGATTTATGATCTGAATATTATTACGGAAGAAGAGTATGAAGAAAAGAG
>ERZ779885.1981-NODE-1981-length-19693-cov-3.210205_pt1 | contig 19693 bp, 14 predicted proteins | sample MGYA00511554_ERZ779885 | MGnify/ENA primary metagenome ERZ779885 (study PRJEB29588, sample SAMEA2160998) | human gut metagenome | biome: human gut; feature: human-associated habitat; material: faeces | place: Denmark | collected 2008/2010 ... | reverse complement strand
CCCCTACCCTCACTGCTGTCAGCGGCAGCGGCGCAAGCGGTACAAGCGATCCCTGAACCGACAACAATGTCACCCACCGCACCAATTCCGCGAGATCAGCACCGCCAAATTTGCACTTGCCCTCCCCGCGCCAAGGGACCCTTAGACCGTAGGTCTAAGCGACTTTCTTTCCCACATTTCTTTCTTCGCAGAAAGAAATGTGGCCGCCGGAGGCCGCCTCCCCGCCAGGGGAAAACCGACTCGCCGCCGCAGCGGCGAAACCCGCCCCGCGCCAAGGGATCCTTAAACCGTAGGTTTGAGTGGTTTTCTTTGGTAACTTTCTTTTTACAAAAAAAGAAAGTTACTCGTGCCGGGGCACGAAACGCCCCATCCCCCGCCCGCAGGCGCGAAATTATCCCCGTCGGAGACAAATAATGCACTTGCCGCCGGGGCGCGAAACTCCCCATCCCGCCGCACACAAAAAAACAGCCCTCCGGCCACCGCCGAAGGGCTGTTTTTCACAGATGATATTCCTGCTTGTACTCCTCATAGTACCGCGCGAAGGAACTGGACTTCATGGCCCGGACACTGTTCAGATACTCATGGGTGTCGAAGGAGTCGGACTCCAGCTCGATGATGGCCACGGCGATGTTGGAGCAGTGGTCCGCCACGCGTTCGTAGTTGGTCAGCAGGTCGTTGAACACGAACCCCTGGTTCAGCGTGCAGCTGCCGGACTGCAGCCGGTCCACATGGTGGGACTTCATCTCGTCGCACAGGCCGTCAATGATCTCCTCCAGCGGCTCCACCCGGGCGGCCCGCTGGGGATCGTTTTCCACAAAGGCGCCCACGGCGACGGACAATATCTCCCGGACGGCGGACTCTATCACGTCCAGCTCATGACAGGCCTCAGGGGAGAATTGCAGATCCTTGTCGTGTATCTCCTTGGCGGCCTCCGAAATGTTCAGTGCGTGGTCGGAGATACGCTCAAAGTCGGAGATGGTGTGCAGATATTTGCTGACCTCCTCGCTCTGGGATTGAGACAGGGACTTGCTGGTGATCTTCATCAGATAGGTGCCCAGCTTGTCCTCGTAGCGGTCGATAACGGACTCCGTTTCACCCACCATGCGGAAATCCTTGTCGGACCAGCGGTTCCGCAGGCCAACGGCCATCAGCAGGTTGCCCTCGGCCCGTTCGGCCATGGAGTTGGTCACCAGCCGGCTCTGCTCGATGGACAGCGCCGGGTGCTGCAAAAAGCGCTCCTCCAGCCGGTCCATCTCCTGCTCCTCGGCGGCGGAGCCGTCGTCGGGGAACAGCAGCTCCACCATGTGCTCCATCAGCCCAATGCAGGGCAGCAGCACGATCACGGTGGCCAGGCGGAACAGGGTGTTCATCAGTGCGATGGACACAGAGGACATGACCGCGTCCAAAAAGTTGAAGTGGATAATGGCGTTGGCGCCGTAGAACAGCAGCGCCCAGATCAGCACGCCCAGCACGTCGATCAGCAGATAGATAAAGGCGGTGCGCTTGCCGTTGAGGTTGGCGCCCAGGGCGGACAGCAGCACAGGCACCGCCGCGCCGATGGCGATGCCCATGACGATGGGCAGAGCCACCTCAAAGGTGACAGCGCCGGTAATGGCCAGCGCCTGCAAAATACCCACCGCGGCGGAGGCGCTCTGCAAAACGCTGGTGAACGCCAGACCCACCAGAATACCTAAAATGGGGTTGGAGAAGCTGGTCAGGATGCGGATAAAGGCCTCGCTCTCTCGCAGGGGGGACACCGCGCCGGACATGGCGGACATACCGTACATCAGCACCGCGAAGCCCAGCAGGATCTCGCCCACATAGCGGTTGCTGGTCTTGCCGGTGAACATCCGCAGGATGATACCGACCACGGCCACGATGCCTGTGAGCACCTCGGTGCTCAGCAGCTGCACCACGCCGCTGCCGCCCTCCAGGGAAGACAGGCACAGGATCCACCCGGTGACGCTGGTGCCCAGTATGGCGCCCATGATCACGCCGATGGCCTGCTTGACCTTCATCATGCCGGAGTTGACGAAGCCCACCACCATCACAGAGGTGGCGGAGGAGGACTGGATCACAGCGGTGACGCCGGTGCCCAGCAGCACGCCCTTCAGCGGTGTGCTGCTCAGCTTATAGAGCACCAGCTCCAGGCGGCTGCCGGCGACCTTTTTCAGGCCCTCGCCCATCAGGGACATACCGAACAAAAACAGTGCGATACCGCCCAGCAGCGATATGACGTCTGCAACGCTCATGGCCCATTTCCTCCCATGATAAAATCTTCTTATAGGTAGTATAACAGGTACAGGTGGTATTTGTCGACTGAAACTGTAAAAAAGCCGGTAGAAAATTTAGGTTTTTCTTAAACAGCCCTTGTGGTTCTTGTCAAAGAGAGCGCCTTCGGGTATAATGACAGTTACAAAAAAAGCACAGTAAGGATACAATAAGGTATACAATGAAGTAAAGTGAAGGAACGTATATGTTTAAGCATTGTGTCATCGTTTTTTTCGTCTCCATGGTGCCGTTGATCGAGCTGCGGGGCGCGATCCCCTACGGCGTGGCCTTCGGTCTGCCCCTGTGGCTGACGTATCTGATCGCTATCGCGGGCAATATGCTGCCGGTTCCCATCATTTATTTTTTTGCACGAAAAGTGCTTGTATGGGGGAAAGATAAGAGGTATATCGGAAAATTCTTCACTTTTTGCCTGGAAAAAGGGGAGAAAGCCGGGCGTAAGCTCCAGGCCAAAGCCGGCCGCGGACTGTACTGGGCGCTGCTGCTGTTCGTAGGGATACCCCTGCCGGGCACCGGTGCCTGGACGGGCACTCTGGCCGCCAGCCTGCTCGATATGGATTTCAAAAAAAGCACCCTCGCCTGCGCCGCCGGCGTCCTCCTGGCCGGTGCCATCATGGGCGGCTTGAGCCTGTTGGGCGTCAGTGCTTTCGGCGGGTAAATTTGTCTTGCAATCGCCGGCCATTTACGGTATAATGTGCGGGTAATATATGCCGGTGTGATGGAATTGGTAGACGTAGTGGACTCAAAATCCACCGCTGGCGACAGCGTACCGGTTCGAGTCCGGTCACCGGCACCAAAAAAGAGACATCCGTGAGGATGTCTCTTTTTTTGCCGCTGATAGAAGGGTATATACGAATTTGACAAAAATTACCAATATATCAATAACTGCTTGACATTTCACTGCAAGAATATATAATAGATACACGAACCAGCAGTGGTACCACTGCTCTTTGTTTCAATGCACAATTGAAACAAAGAGGTCTGTACAATGGGAAAGGAGGAGAAAATGAGGAGGATAAGCTGTTTTTTACTAATGCTTACCCTGCTGCTGACAACGGCCGTTGTTGCGTGGGGGACAGTGCCGACTGATGGGGAGGTGACTCCGAGTTTGGTGAATGTGTCTCGATCCAAGACAGCCACCGTACTGGATAAGGACTATCGGTCCACCGTTACGTTGTCGCTTCCCAGCGCAGAGGAAAGACTGGCCAGCGATGTGGTCTTTGTGCTGGACAAATCTACAAGCGCAGAATTGGAGAATAAGGCGTTAGCGCTTCTTGTCGACCTGAAGGAAGAGGTGAGGGAACGCGGTGTGATGGTCAAGGTCGGCGTTGTTATTTTCAATCGGGCGGCAGAAGTTGCGCTCCAGCTTACGGAGCTTACAGAGGAGAACTATCCTACCATTGAGGCTGCGATAAAGAAAACTATATCCGAAGGCAGCAATACGCATGCGGGACTTCTTGCGGGCAAGAAAATGCTCGATGGCGATACGGCGGTCGAGCCGCACCGCAAGCATCTGATATTTGTCAGTGACGGCGTTACCTATCAGTTCTGCAAGGAGGATGATCATACTACCCCGTATACGCGCAGCTTTGATGGCAGCCTAAACTCGGATGGTCCTAACCAGTGCGGTACGCTAAGTGAGTTGAACGTGCAGTACGAAGGGGTAGAAACGTCTATTCCCAAGGGCAGCATCGATAACTGGATGAGCGATATTGCCGGAAGAATGAGGACAGACAATGACAACGAGGATTGGGACTATCAATATACTGGGCAGGCTCCGACCGATAATAGCAAGCTGCTGCAGAACAAGGAAAACGTTTCAAATGTGGAGAAAGCCCTGCACCTGACAGAGAGCACCTACAAAGCGATGCAGGAGAGTGGCTATCAGTGCCATGCCGTGTTGGCAAGGGAAATACGGCAGTGGGGTACCGCCTTTATGAACAGACTGGCGGGAGGGAAAGCAGTCGATTTTAACTCAATCCAACATAAAGTCCTCTACGCTGTTGATAAGGGTTCCACTGTGGCGGATACCGTCGGCAAGAGTTTCGATCTCGTTCCCGGCACGTTTCGTCTCACCGTTGGCGGGCAAAAACTGCAATATATGCAGGATGAAAATGTGACCTACTTCGGCGGCGACCTGAATGAGAATAATTACCGCTTCAAGATAGAGTACAACAGTGCCGCCGACAGCTTCACATGGAAAATCAACGAACCGGTCTCCAACTTTGCCCCGGTCAAGCTTTCCTACACTGTAAAGCTCGCCGGTACGCCCGCCGCCGGCACCCACGGTGTGATGGATCTGAATGGGGACGGTTATGTGGATGACACCACCACACACGTAGACGTGTCAAAGGCGCTTTATACCAATGAGAGCGCGATCTTGACACCGGTAGCCACAGACGGTGAGCAGGGTGAGGCTCTGGAGTTCCCCAAGCCCTCCGTGTCCTACACGGCGGCCGCCTATTACTACAGCGAGCCCCCTGCACCTGTGAAAAGGACGGTCAGCCCCACGACCTTTGACGCGGGAATTGCCGTATACGCTGAGGTCGCCGCCCTGTCGCTGGCCGGCGCGGTAAAGCTGTACGGGAGGCGTGGCCGCCGCGATGCCTAAGAGGATATCCCTCCCACGGCTGATGTCTTCCACCCTGCACCGGCAGGGGAATACAGAGAGCACCCCGAAAGGGGTGCTCTCTGCGTCCGGCATTAATTTGCTGTTTATTTACGATTTTCCCTCTACCAAAGCGGTGCAAGATGTGGTATGATATTTAAGTAAGAGTATGACCCGGAGGGAGGTGCTGCTGTATGCGGCGTTTGAAACGGTATATCTGCCTGGTCGGGCTGCTGGCGCTGCTGGCAGCGGCATTGACCGGCTGCGGTTTCTCTGACGATTCGGTGGAGGAACTGTTTACCCTGCCGCGAATGGCGGAGGAGTACACCGGCCTGACCCAAGAGCTGGAGGCACTGATCACACAGGGTTATGAGTACGCCTCACCTACCGGCGGGCGGAATATCCAGTCGGTGCAGATGGCTGACCTGGACGGTGACGGACAGCAGGAGGCCCTGGCCTTTTTCCGCATGAGCAGCGACGAAAAGCCGCTGAAAATATTTGTATTTAAGATCGAGGGCGACAGCTATGCCCGCTACTGCACCATCGAGAGCAGCGGCACCGCCATCGACAGCGTATACTATCAGGACCTGAACGGCGACGGCCGGCGTGAGCTGATCGTGGGCTGGCGTATCAGTGCCGAGGTGCAGACCGTGGCGGTGTACACCGTGGCGCGGGAGCCGGTGGCGCTGATGTCCAGCGGCTACACGCGCTTTACCATACAGGATCTGAATGGTGACGGTATCCCCAGCCTACTGGTGCTTCGCACCGATGCGGATAGCCAGCCGGTGGCGGAGTTCTACGGCTGGCAGGATGAGCAGATGGGCGTGGCTTACCGCTGCGTGCTGTCCAGCACCATGGCCTCGGTGAACCGGGGCAGCCTGGTCAGCGGTCGGCTGGATGCCGACACGCCGGCGCTGTATATCACCGGTGTGGACGAGCAGGGTATGGCCGCCACGGATATTCTGGTGTTCCGCCAGGATCTGGGACTGGTGAATCTGGCACTCAGCGGCAGCAGCACCGGCGTGTCCAACGCCGTGTTTCCCTATCGTCAGCTGCTGCCCCAGGATATCAACGGCGACGGGATCATCGAGCTGCCCAGTCCGGATACCAGTTGGACAGCGGAGCAGACGGACGGTCTGGTCAGTTGGCTTTGCTGCAACGGCGACGGGCAGTTGTCCACCGTGGCCAAGACGTACCACAGCCTGTCCTGCGGGTGGTATTTCACCATACCGGAGAGCTGGTGGGACTGGAGCGTGGAGACCGCCACCACCAGCATCAGCAATGAAAATCAGTTCAGCCTGGCGATCAACGGGGATCCGGTGCTGAGCCTGTACACCATCACCGGCGAGAACCGGGAGAACCGCGGCCGCATGGGCAAGAGGGTGCTGCTGCGCCGCCAGACAGCCACCATCTACGCCGGTGAGCTGAATGACGCGGCGGCCTATTACGGCATGGATGAGGATCTGCTGCGCCGCAGCTTCAGCCTCATCGTAGGCAGCTGGAGCAACTGACAAGGAGGGGACTGCCATGAAAAAGGTACTGGTACTGGAGGACGAGTCCAGCATCCGCAGCTTTATTGTCATCAACCTCACTCGGGCGGGCTACGAGGTGATTGAGGCAGAGACCGGCGAGGAGGCTCTGGAGAAGTTGAAAGAACATACGGATATCCGGGTGGCATTACTGGATATCATGCTTCCTGGAATTGACGGCTTTGAAGTCTGCCAGCAGCTGCGTGAAACTTCTAGTGTTCCGGTTGTCATGCTGACTGCAAAAGGTGATGATATGGATAAGATCCTTGGTCTGGAGTATGGAGCAGATGACTATATCACCAAGCCATTTAACATTCTGGAAGTCAAAGCACGTATCAAAGCAATCATGCGCCGTACCGAGAAAAAGGGAGCAGAGCAGACAAAGAGCAAAGTGATCCAGGCAGGAGATCTTACGATGGACTGCGAGGCGAGACGCGTCAACATTGCAGGCAGAGAAGTAAACCTGACTGCCAAAGAATTTGATGTGTTGGAGCTTCTGATCTTTCATCCGAACAAGGTGTACAGCAGAGAGAATCTGCTCAACATTGTCTGGGGTTATGAATATCCGGGAGATGTGCGTACCGTAGATGTACATATCCGGAGACTGAGAGAAAAGATTGAGATAAATCCGAGCGACCCGCAGTATGTACACACCAAATGGGGCGTCGGATATTATTTCCAGCATTCATAACTGTCAGGTAAATGTCAGCAAAACTGACCAGAATCGCATGCCAAGTCTCACGTGCATTCGACTTGAAAAGGTACACTGAAGGAAGGGAGCAGGCACAGGGGAGCAAGTGTTCAGAAAAAAGAAAAAAAACGAAAAATTACGAAAGTACATAAACAGTCTTCAGTTTCGTATGTGCCTGATCTTTATCATCGTTGGAATTGTGCCGATCATGCTGATCAAACACGGGATTTTAACGAATTATCAGGATCAGGCGGTGAAACAGCGTATCAGTATCATACAGAGCCAGAGCGATCTGATCACAGCCCAGATTTCCAAGACCGATTACCTGAGCGGTGAGAAGTCCAAGATCACAGATGTAGAGCTGCAGCAGATGGCGAATCTTTACAACGGCAGGATTCTTGTCGTCAATAAAGAGTTTCGCATTATTAAGGATACCGATCAGACAGATGAGGGCAAATATATTGTGGCGGAAGAGGTGATCCGCTGTTTTCGCGGTGAGGATGGACAGAGCTACAGCAGGAAAAACGGCTTTATTGAAATTACCATACCGATCTATGATGCTCAGAGCAAAGAAGTGGAAGGCGTGATGATCGTCAGTACACCGACCAGAGATATCCGTAAAAACCGTGATGATCTGAACCGGAAAGTACTGATCCTTCAGATTGGAATGGGGATTGCCATTTTTCTGATTGCATACTATCTTTCCAAGATGCTGGCAAAGCCGTTTGAAAAGGTTACCAAATCTTTGAGCCAGGTGCAGGAGGGCTTTCTGGATGCTGATATCTCCATACCGGACTACACTGAGACACAGCAGCTTGCAGAGGCCTACAATCAGATGCTTGCCCGCATGAAAGCTCTCGATGATTCCAGGCAGGAGTTTGTCTCCAACGTGTCACACGAGCTGAAAACACCGATCACATCGATGAAAGTACTTGCAGATTCTCTTCTGGCACAGCCGGATGCACCGGTGGAGCTTTATCAGGAGTTTATGGCGGATATCGCAGAAGAGATCGATCGTGAGAATAAGATCATCACGGATCTTCTGTCGCTTGTGAAGATGGATAAAAAGGCAGCAGATCTGCATATTGAAAATAAAAATATCAATGAACTGCTGGAGCTGATCATCAAGAGACTGACACCGATCGCGGACAAGCAGGATATCAACCTTGTGTTGGAGAGTTTCCGCCCGGTCAATGCCGAAGTGGATGAGACGAAGCTGACGCTTGCCCTGTCTAATTTGGTCGAAAATGCGATCAAATACAACAAAGAGGGCGGATGGGTGCATGTTTCGCTTAATGTAGACAACAAATATTTTTATGTAAAAGTAGAAGATTCCGGCATTGGTATTCCAAAAGAGTCACAGGATGCTATTTTTGAACGTTTTTACCGTGTGGATAAATCACACTCAAGAGAGATCGGCGGAACCGGTCTGGGGCTTGCAATCACGAGAAGTGCGATCCTGATGCACCGCGGAGCGATCAAGGTTTACAGTAAAGAGGGCGAAGGTACGACCTTTACTGTTCGGATCCCGCTGATTTATGTGAACTGATACAACGGTTCACCTGGCAGGGGCTTTTGCCGGAATGGAGAACAGAAATATGAAAAAAATGGCAGGATTTGCAGCAGCTGTGTTTCTTGGCCTGATGCTCACGAGTTGCCAGGGCACACAGAAGGCAGAACAGAGCGGTTATAAGGTTTTTTGCCGTAATGCAGAGGCTACTGCACTTCGGGAAGTGCAATATGAGCCGGAAGCAGAAGGTGGGGAAAAACTGGTGGAAGAATTGCTTTCTGCAATGGAAGGGACGTTTAATCGAAACGACTATCAGAGTGTTTTTCCGGAGGGACTGACTGCTGCGGTATCGACTTTAAAGGACGGACGGCTGACGATTGATTTTAATGATGCATATAAGCAGATGGATGATACAAGAGAAGTTTTGCTGCGTGCCGCAGTGGTGCAGACGATGACGCAGATCACGGATGTCCGGGAAGTGGTATTTACCGTTGCAGGTGAGGCACTTCTGAACTCGGAAAATCAGGCAGTAGGGCCGATGCATGCCTCTTCGTTTATTAATTCGGAGGGTGACAGTATCAATGCATATCAATATGAGGCATTGCCGCTTTATTTCGGTAGCAGAAACGGCACTTCACTGACAAAACAGATGCGAAACGTGCATTATGCATCGGATGATTCTCTTGAAAAACTGGTGGTTGAGCAGCTGATCGCAGGACCGGCGGGCAGCAAACTTACTGCAGTTGTGCCGTCTGATACGGTTGTGCGTGAAATCCGTACGGAGGGGGATTTATGTACGGTGAATTTAAGCAGTGAATTTAATCAGGCAGTGGCAGGATCTTCGGTTACACCGGAAGTGACGGTTTATGCGATCGTAAATTCCATCTGCGAAAGCTGTGAGGATATCACGAAAGTCCAGATCCAGGTGGAAGGCAGCTCGGATGTACTTTTGCGTGATACACTGGATCTGTCACAGGTGTTTTCCTGTAACAACAGTTTCATACGGGAGAAAGACGGAGAAAACGATACCGGGAGCAGCGATAACGGTGCGGTTCCATCGGTTGGCGTTGATCCGAATCTGACAAAGGAAGCACAGACAGAGAGCGGCACTTGATATATTTCAAAAAGAGACCGTTGTTGTTTTTGACAGGTATTCTGATCTTATGGATCTTGCTCTGTCATTTTGCAGGGATTCGGGAGCAGTTTCCTTATCCGCAGTCGTTTGACGGAAAACAGGTTTCCTGCACGGGAAGAGTCTGTCAGATCGAGGCAGGAGCAGATTTCTGGTATGTATATGCAGATCATATACAGGCTGATTTTATGGAGGAGGTTTCCGAACGTCTTAAGGTTCGGGCAATTCTGGAAGAGCCAGCGGACTGTGCGTACGGAAACTGGGTGCAGATCTGCGGCAAACTGACGCTTGCAGAGGCTCCCTCAAACGATGGAGCGTTTGACCGCCTTTTTTACCAGCAGACGGAGCGTCTTTTGTTTAGTATGAAAAATGCCCGTTTAACCGTTCGGGATGGCAGGCAGAATCCGCTGTTACAGTGGATGTATGAAGTCCGCAGGATCTGTATGCGGCATCTGGAGCAGATATTTGATGAGCAGGATGCCGGAATTCTCGCAGCGATGCTACTTGGCGATAAGAGCAGGCTGGATGAGGAGATCAGAGACTGGTATCAGGTGGGCGGCATTGCTCATGTGCTTGCGATTTCCGGACTTCATATTTCTCTGTTTGGCATGGCACTCTATCATATCTTGCGAAAACTGGGGATCTCATTTGTGGTTTCTTCCGGGATTGCGGGCAGTTTTATGTTATTTTATGCAGTTTTTACCGGTGCAGGTGTATCTACACGCCGTGCCATGATCATGTTTCTTCTTTTTCTCGGAGCACAGTGCCTTGGAAGGACGTATGATTTATTGAGTGCTCTGTCAGCAGCTGTTTTTTTACTTCTTTTTGATTATCCCATTTTATTATTCTCATCTGGATTTCAGATGTCAGTTTCTGCTGTGGCAGCGATCGGTGGATTTTATCCGATTCTGAAAAAGCATTACGGATCATATATCTCTTCCGGGGCGGCTATTCAGCTTTTTATGCTGCCGTGTGTTCTGTGGCATTCTTTTTCTTTTCCTCTTTACAGTGTGATGTTGAATAGTATGGTCATACCGCTGCTTCCGTTTGTTCTCGCCGGAGGCGGCAGTGCCTTGCTTTTTTCTTTTTTTTCGCTGAAAGCAGCTTCATATCCGGCAGCGGCAGTGCATGGTGTGTTAAATTTATATTCCTGTCTGTGCCGCGTATCTCTGGAACTGCCTTTTTCTCAGATGACTTTTGGAAGACCGAAACTGTGGTCGATTCTTCTGTATTATGTGATCCTGTCTGCGGGGGCTGTGTGGCTGCTTCAGAAAAAACAAAAGAAAGTCTGTTATCTGGTCTTTGTTTTCATGGCGATTTTCTTTTTGAAGCGGACGGAGCCGAAGGCGTTTTCTGTGACCTTTCTGGATGTCGGACAGGGGGATGGCATTGTGCTAAGGGATGATACCGGTGTGACCATGTTGTGTGACGGCGGGAGCAGCAGTGTCTCGAACGTTGGAAAATACAGAATTCTTCCGTATTTGCGGTATCATGGGATTGACCGGTTGGATTATGTGTTTTTAAGTCACATGGATATGGATCATATCAATGGAGTAAGGGAACTGCTGGAGCGTCAAACATGCAGTATTAAAATAAAAAATCTGGTATTGCCAGCCATCAAAAATCCGGATGAGACGTACCTTGAGATTGAAAGACTGGCAGCAGGGCAGAAGATCGCCGTGCACAAAATGCGGGAGGGTGACTGTATCTGTACCCGGTCGATGATGCTTACCTGTCTTGCCCCGAAAGCTGGGGATACTTCCCAAAATAAAAACGAGACATCCATGGTGCTGCATGTAAAATACAAATCTTTTGATGTGATGCTGATGGGGGATCTGGAAAAAGAAGGGGAAAAGGATCTGATCAGAAGAAAAAAACTGCCGCAGCTTCTGGAAGGAGGAAATAAAATCGAAGTTTTAAAGGCAGGACATCATGGTTCCAAAGGAGCCACCTCAGAAGAACTGCTGGATATCCTGAAACCACAGATGGCGGTTTTGTCTTATGGAAAAGGAAATCGCTACGGGCATCCGGCACCGGAAACCATAGAACGGTTAGAAAAGGCGAACTGCCCGGCCGTTTCTACGGAAAAGTGTGGTGAAATAACATTTTTTTGCCTTAAAAATGAAAAAATTCTTGTTAGATATGGAAAAAACATGATAAAATAATTAGAAAGGGGGCGATTGCCATGACGATTCGAGAGATGGCAGAGCAAAGAGAAGTGGCTTATTTCAGCCCGTATGCATCCCTCAGCAGCAAGTCCAGGGGACGCGACCGGGAAGAGCCGCCATGCGATATCCGTCCGGTCTATCAAAGAGACCGGGATCGTATTTTACATTCTAAAGCATTTCGCAGACTGAAGCATAAGACACAGGTTTTTCTGCTGCCGCAGGGAGATCACTACCGCACCAGGCTGACCCACACGCTTGAGGTAGCACAAACGGCGAGGACGATCGCAAGAGCCCTGCGGATGAATGAAGATCTGGCGGAGGCGATTGCACTTGGGCATGACCTTGGGCATACACCGTTCGGCCATGCAGGCGAGCAGGCGTTAAATGAAATCTGCCCGTTTGGTTTTGCTCATTTTGAACAGAGTGTCCGCGTTGTAGAACTTCTTGAGAAGAACGGAAAAGGTCTGAATCTGACCTGGGAAGTCCGTGACGGGATCCGAAATCACAGAACGTCCGGTCATCCTTCCACGCTGGAAGGAAAGATCGTACGGCTTTCAGATAAAATCGCATACATCAATCACGATATTGATGATGCATTGCGTGCCGGAATTTTAAAAGAAGCAGATGTTCCGGCAGAATACCGGGAAGTTTTGGGTGATACGATCCGGGAACGTTTAAATGCTCTGATCCACGATATTGTGATCCACAGTCAGGGCAAAGATGACATTGTCATGTCACCGGAGATGGAAAAAGCGATGCGGGGAATGCGGAACTTTCTGTTTGAGAATGTGTATCACAATCCGCTGGCAAAAAGAGAAGAAAAAAAGGTCCGGCATCTTTTACAGGAACTTTATCAGTACTATATCGAGCATCCTCTGGAACTGTCAGAGGAATATTTAAACCTGATGGATGCGGGGCAGGAGAAAGAGCGGGTTGTCTGTGATTACATAGCAGGGATGACCGATCAGTATGCCATGCAGGCGTTTGCAGACCTTTATATTCCGAAGGCATGGCCGGTAAAATGAATAAGCAGGAAATAAGGAGATAGGTATGTATTATCCGGAAGAACTGGTCGAAGAGATCAGAGAGAGAAACGATATTGTCGAAGTGATCGGCACTTATGTCAAGCTTCAGAAAAAAGGAAGCTCTTATTTTGGACTTTGTCCATTTCATAACGAAAAATCCCCATCTTTTTCGGTAAGTCCGGACAAACAGATGTACTACTGTTTCGGATGTGGAGCAGGCGGCAATGTATTTACGTTCATTATGGAATATGAGAATTACAGTTTTCCGGAGGCACTGAAATACCTGGCAGACCGGGTCGGGATCAAGCTTCCGGAGCGGGAATATTCAGAGGAAGAAAAAAGACAGCAGGATCTCCGCATGCAGGTGCTGGAAATAAACAAGATGGCAGCCAACTATTTTTATTATCAGCTTCGTACGGAGAGCGGGGCTCAGGCTATGCAGTACCTGAAAAGCAGACAGCTGGATGATGAGACAATCAAACGGTTTGCACTTGGATATTCCAGCAAATACAGCAGCAATCTATATCAGTATTTTAAAAGCAAAAAAATATCCGATGAATTATTAAAAGAATCCGGGCTGTTTAATGTGGATGAAAAAAATGGCATGTACGATAAATTCTGGAATCGTGTCATCTTTCCGATTCTGGATGTCAACAACCGTGTGATCGGTTTCGGAGGCCGTGTGATGGGAGACGGCAAGCCTAAATATTTAAATTCGCCGGAGACGATCGTTTTCGATAAAAGTCGCAATCTGTACGGACTGAACATTGCAAGAACAGCAAGGAAAAAGTATCTGCTGGTCTGTGAAGGATATATGGATGTGATCTCCATGCATCAGGCGGGATTTTCAAATGCAGTGGCATCGCTTGGAACGGCTCTGACGGAGAAGCATGCCACACTTCTGAAACGTTATACGGACGAAGTAATCCTGACGTACGACAGTGACGATGCCGGTGTGCGTGCCGCACTGCGGGCGATACCGATCGTAAAACGTGCAGGACTCAGGGCAAGAGTGCTGCATATGAATCCTTATAAAGACCCGGATGAATTTATCAAAACCCTTGGGGCAGAGAAGTTTCAGGAACGCATTGATCAGGCGGAAAACAGTTTTATGTTTGAAATTTCCGTGTTGGAGAGAAATTATGACATGAAAGACCCGGAAGGAAAAACTTCTTTTTTCCAGGCGGTATCGGAAAAACTGATGGAGTTTGAGCAGGAGCTGGAACGTGAAAATTATATTCAGGCAGTCGCAGAGAAATATCACATCGGATTTGACAATTTAAGAAAAATGGTGAATCGCAGTGCGATGCGTGCAATCGGCAGGGAAGTACCGAAAAGTACTGTGGACCGAGAACGAAAAGAAATCCGGAAAAAAAGTCAGGATGACGGCATGAAACAGTCACAGAGACTGATGCTGACCTGGCTGATTGATAAAAAAGGATTGTATGCAAAAGTAAAACCATACCTGGATGCGGATGATTTCACAGAAGATCTTTATCATCAGGCGGCACAGCTTTTGTTTGAACAGCTTGAAAAGAGCGAGCTGAATCCGGCAAGGATCATCAATCATTTTGAAGATCCGGAAACACAGAAAGAAGTCGCATCGTTATTCCATGCCAAGTTAAACCTGCAGTCGCAGGCGGAATTTGACAAAGCATTGAATGAAACACTGCGAAAGATTATCAACAACAGTATTGAATTTCGAACGAAAAACATGAATCCGGCAGATATTGCGGGATTGCAGAAAATCTTACTGGACAGAAAGAAAGTTCAGGATATGCCGAAGATCACATATCAGATGTGAGATGAATCCTGCATCCGCAGGCGGCAGCAGCAAGACAGCACAGGCATCAGATGGGAGCATAGTCAGCTGTATATTTTCCGGTATTGGGGAAAAAATATAGGAAAGATACGGCACTTGAAAGAAGGTGGATCAGATGGAGGAACACAGCAAAGAATTTTTGGAGAAATTAAAAGGACTGCTTGCATTTGCAAAAGAACATAAAAATGCACTGGAAGATCAGGAAATCGTAGATTATTTTAAAGGAATTTCGCTTACCGAGACACAGAGCGAAAAAATCCTGGACTATCTGGATGAGCATGGCGTGGATGTTCTCAGGCAGAAAGATGCAGATGCCCTGGAAGATCTGGAAGAGGAAGAAGAAGTCGATGTTTCGGAAGCGGCACTGGAAGTTCCGGAAGGGATCAGTACCGATGATCCGGTACGGATGTATTTAAAAGAGATCGGCAAGATCCCGCTGCTTACCGCAGATGAAGAGATTGAGCTGGCAAAGCGGATGGAAAAGGGAGATCCGGAAGCCAAAAAAAGACTTGCCGAGTCCAATCTTCGTCTGGTAGTAAGCATTGCAAAACGTTATACCGGACGCGGAATGCAGTTTCTGGATCTGATCCAGGAGGGAAACTTAGGTCTGATCAAGGCTGTTGAGAAATTTGACTATAAAAAAGGTTATAAATTCAGTACCTATGCGACCTGGTGGATCCGTCAGGCGATTACCAGGGCGATCGCAGATCAGGCGAGAACGATCCGGATTCCGGTGCACATGGTAGAGACGATCAACCGCACGATCCGCACGTCCAGACAGCTCACACAGTCGCTTGGCCGTGAACCAAGTGCGGCAGAGATTGCGGAAGTGATGAAGATGCCGGTGCAGCGTGTGGAAGAGATTCTCAAGATCGCCATGGACCCGATCTCGCTGGAAACGCCGGTCGGGGAAGAGGATGACACACATCTTGGTGATTTTATCAAAGACAACAAAAGCGAAGTGCCGGCCGATGCTGCAGCGTACACACTTTTGCAGGAGCAGCTGGATGAAGTCATGCAGACACTGACAGACCGGGAAAAGAAAGTACTGGCTCTGAGGTTTGGGCTGGAAGATGGAAGAAGCCGGACACTTGAGGAAGTCGGAAAAGAGTTCCATGTCACAAGAGAACGCATCCGGCAGATCGAGGCGAAGGCTTTGCGGAAACTGCGGCATCCGAGCCGCAGCCGGAAATTAAAAGATTATCTTGATTAAGGAGAACAGATATGCAGTTATCAGACAGACTGCAGGCGGTTGCTTCCATGGTAACAGAAAACAGCCGTCTGGCAGACGTGGGAACAGACCACGGATACATACCGATTTATTTATGTGAGATGGGAAAGATCCCGTCAGCGATTGCCATGGATGTAAAAAAGGGACCGCTTCTGCGAGCTAAGATGAATATTGAGCGTTACCATATGCAGGAGAAGATCAGGACACGTTTATCTGACGGCGTTTTGAAATTAAATCCGGACGAGGCGGACAGCGTGGTGATTGCGGGCATGGGTGGAACACTCGTCATGAAAATTTTAGAAGAAGGCAAAAAAGTACTGGTGGACGTAAAAGAGCTGGTTTTGCAGCCGCAGTCTGACATTGATAAGGTGCGAAAATATCTGTATGAAAATGACTACGTGATCACAGCAGAAAAGATGGTATGCGAGGAAGAAAAATACTATCCGATGATGCATGTGCAGCACGGACATATGGAAGAACTTGCAGACATAGAATGGAAATATGGAGCTTTTTTATTAAAAGAAAAGAATCCGGTTCTTGGCTCTTTTCTGAAAAAAGAAGAGACCACGCTGACTGGTGTGCTTCAGAATTTAAGGCAGCAGCCCAAAGAGAGGGTGAAAGAGCGTATTTTGGAAATAGAGGCGTTGCTTGCCCTGAACCGGAAAGCACAGAAATGGATGAAAACAGAAGAGGAGTGTGAGAAGGCATGATCTGCCGGGAGCTGATTGAATTACTGGAGAAAAAATATCCGCCATCCATCGCAGAATCCTGGGATAATCCGGGACTGCAGGTGGGAAGCTATGAGAAAGAGATCAAGAGCATTTATATCGCACTGGATGCGACCGGAGAAGTGATCCGTCATGCCATCGATGCAAAAGCAGATCTGCTGCTGACGCATCATCCGATGCTGATGCATGGACTGAAAAAAATAAATGACGGTGATTTTTACGGACGGCGTGTGCTGGAACTGATAAAGCATGACATCGCTTATTATGCAATGCATACCAATTATGACATCGTGGAGATGGCACCGTTAGCAGCCAGGATGCTTGCCTTGAAGGATGCACAGATCATGGAGAAAACCTGTGTGCTTCCGGATGGACGTGAAGGCGGTTTTGGTATGGCAGGCGAACTGCCAAAAGAGATGACACTGCTTCAGTGTGCAGAGTATGTAAAAGATGTTTTTCAGATACCGGATGTGAAGATTTTCGGAAATCCGGAAACAGTTCTGAACCGTGCGGCGGTTCTTCCGGGCTCCGGGAAGAGTATGACGGCAGATGCCCTCCGAAATGGGGCAGAAGTTTATATCACCGGAGATTTTGGCCATCACGATGGGATTGATGCTGTAGACCAGGGACTGAATGTGATCGATGCCGGTCATTATGGCATTGAACATATTTTTATCGGACAGATGGCAGAAGAATTAAAGGAGCGTTTTCCTGAAATGGAAATCTGTACAGAGCCGATCCGACATCCGTTTTTGATGGTGTAGATAAGTTTTCGGAGAATCTCAAGTCACAGAACGGAATCTTCCGGTATCGATGACAATGTGATCTGTAAAAATGATTAGGAGGTGGTTTGATGATGGAGAAAGAATATATTCAGGTTTCTTTTGAAAATGGAAACATAGAAAGGAAAAGCTATCCGGCGGGTATACGGCTGCTTGATCTTGCAAAGGAATATCAGAAGGAGGATGATATTGTTCTTGCAAAGGTCAACGGGCGGCTGCGGGAACTGTACCTGCAATTAACGGAGGACTGCCGCATTTCTTTTATCACAACAAGGCAGCAGGAAGGGATGGCGGCCTACAGGCGGAGTATGACGCTGCTTTTGCTGAAGGCACTCTACCATCAGGCAGGGCATGAACACATCCGCAGAGTTGGGATCCATTTTTCCGTCAGCAGCGGATATTACTGTACGGTCGACGGTGATGTGACACTGGATCAGGATTTTCTTGATAAAGTGGAAGCCAGAATGAGGGAACTGATTGCCCAGAAAGTGCCGATCGACAAAAAAACGATCGGTACGGACGATGCGATCGCATTGTTCTCGCAGTACGGGATGAAAGACAAAGAAAAATTGTTTCATTACCGCCGGGCTTCCAAAGTCAATATCTATGATATGGGCGGTTTCGAAGATTATTATTATGGCTACATGATTCCGGACACTTCTTATCTGGGAGCGTTTTCCCTGCATTTGTATGAGGACGGATTTGTACTTCAGATGCCACAGCGGAAAGATCCGAAGACGGTTCCGGCCTTTGAGCCGGAGAACAAAATGTTCCGTGTTCGAAAAGAATCGCTCAAATGGGGAGAGATGCTCGAAATTCCTACCGTAGGATTACTGAATGATTATATTGTGCACCATGGCATCCATGACCTGATCCTGATCCAGGAGGCACTTCAGGAAAAGAAAATTGCGGAGATTGCCGGAAAGATCGCCGAAAATCCAGATAAAAAGATTATTATGATCGCCGGTCCGTCTTCTTCCGGAAAGACGACCTTTTCTCATCGGCTTTCGATCCAGCTTTCCGCACACGGACTGAGACCGCATCCGATCCCGGTGGATAACTATTTTGTAAACCGGGAAGACACACCGGTGGATGAAGATGGGAAACCAAACTACGAATGTCTGGAAGCCATCGATGTTCAGCAGTTTAACGATGACATGAACGCACTGCTTGCAGGAAAGAGCGTGCATCTGCCTGTTTTTGATTTTGTGAGCGGCAAACGCATGTACAGTGAAAAAGAGACAAAACTTGGAAAAGAGGATATTCTGGTGATCGAAGGCATTCACTGCCTGAATGATCAGTTGTCCTTTGCACTGCCAAAAGAAAATAAATTCAAGATTTATGTCAGTGCCCTGACGCAGCTCAACGTCGATGAACATAACCGTGTTCCGACTACAGACGGAAGACTGCTTCGAAGGATTGTACGCGATGCCAGGACGCGGGGAACGACGGCAAAAGCAACGATCAGCATGTGGCCGTCGGTGCGAAGAGGAGAAGAGTCCTATATTTTTCCTTATCAGGAGCAGGCAGATGTGATGTTCAATTCAGCACTGATCTATGAACTGGCTGTTCTGAAGATGTATGCAGAGCCGCTTTTGTTTGGCATCGGAAGAGAGGAACCGGAATACCAGGAAGCGAAACGCCTCTTAAAATTTTTGGACTATTTTGTGGGAATCCCAAGCGAGAGCGTGCCGATGAATTCTATCTTAAGAGAGTTTATCGGGGGCGGATGTTTTCAGATATAACAAAAACCATGGAAGTGACAAATATTGTCTTTTCCATGGCTTTTCTTTTTCTCTTACATCAGTCAAAAAAGTTCTCAATCTTTTTTTTCTTGTCAAACAGATCGTTGTACTGGAGGATCTGATACTTTCTGAGGGATTCATAATAAGGGGAGGATTCATCTTTTAAGGAATAATAGCTGCCATCCTCACCGAAATAACCGTTTGTTGTCAGTACCGGGATCTGTTTATGTATATCTAAAAGGAACTGATTGAACGGAGAGAGTTTCATGCCGGTGCTCTCAAGCATCAGAGTCGAGAGGTAATTCATACTGATGTTTACATTTTCCTGTTCTTCGATATCGTAGTTTGCCCAGATCAGAAACGGAGTCTTATAGAGATTCATATTTTCTTCTGCACTGAGTTTTTCGACATTTTTCCCGAGGATCTTGCTGTA
>ERZ779885.1980-NODE-1980-length-19693-cov-6.262705_pt1 | contig 19693 bp, 12 predicted proteins | sample MGYA00511554_ERZ779885 | MGnify/ENA primary metagenome ERZ779885 (study PRJEB29588, sample SAMEA2160998) | human gut metagenome | biome: human gut; feature: human-associated habitat; material: faeces | place: Denmark | collected 2008/2010 ... | reverse complement strand
CAGCCGAGGTGAACGGCAAACAGTACAAGTCTCTCCCGGCGGCGCTGAATGCGGCGCAGAACGGTGACACCGTCAAGCTGCTGACAAACCATGTGACGGATGCAGACGCCCTCAATGCGCTCGGTGAAAATTTTACGTTCGAACAGTATGCTTCCATCGTACCCGTTGTCACCAAAACCCTGACGCTCGATCTGAACCACAAGACGGTCGACTACCTCGAGGTTGGATTCACAGAGACTAACGAGGAAACGCAGAAAAAAGAAACTCTCGCGACAGGCAACCTGACTGTTACAGGCGAGGCCGCTTACGGCAGAATTTCAAATCTCATGTTCATGGCCGGCGCACTGGACATCCGGAGCGGCGAGATCGGCGGTTCAGAATGCGTGGGACTTGTCTGCGACGTGAACAGCGGCACTGCGACCATCAGCAACGGCACGGTGTATGGCCTCACCGTATTGGAGGGTGCTTCCGTCACCGTCAATGGCGGTTCCAATCACGCGGGTGAATGGGTTGTCGCTTCCAGCGCTACGCTGAACATTACGGACGGCACGTTTGGCGATGTGCAGTTCACGCACAACGGAACCATCGCCATCAGCGGCGGCACGTTCCAAAGCATTAAGAGCTACATCGCAGAAGAGTTGCAGCCGCTCATGTCCCTGTTGGATACGCAGAAGGTGCACGCTTTCTACAAGGGCGACGACGTGCAGGACGGCAATGCAACGGAGCTGGCCGACGTAACCGTCAAGGAGCACACCCACGCCATGGTGAACAACAAGTGCGCCTGCGGTCTGTCCTGCGCCCACACGAACACCGAGGGCGCGAGCACCATCGGTAAAGACGGCAAGTGCACGGTCTGCGGGACGCAGTTCGCGGCTGGCATCGGCGAAACCTATTATACCGATGTGCCGTCCGCGCTGGATGCGGCAGCTGACGGTCAGACCGTCAAGCTGCTGGCAAACGAGGCGCTGCCCAGCGATACATATGTCAGCAAGACCCTCACACTGGATTTGGACGGACACAGTCTGGATGGATACAGCTTGAATGTGGGCGGCCTTACGCCCACGAGTCAAGTTCGCACCGGCAACCTGACGGTCATTGACAGCAGCGGCGGCAACGGCGCGGTGGGAGTGGCCGTGCGGAACGGCGGTACACTGGTATTTGATCCGGAGAATGACCATACCACCCTGCTCCAGTTGGAGGTTTGGGGCGGCACGGTCGAGCTGTACGGCGGAAAGATTTTGAGAAGCGGTCTGCGGCTGAATAATAACATCACATTGGGTAATCTGCTTCCCGGGAACGCGGGACTTGCTTACTATTGTGGCGATACGCAGCTCACGCTGGAGGACGCCGCTTCCAAGACCTGCGACCTGGTGGTAAAGTTGTGCAGCCACGGCGGAAAGAACGGCTTTGACAAAAACGCCGCAACCTGCCCCAACTGCAACGCACCCGCGGTGGCTGAAACAGACTTGAACAATGGCGAGGGCAGCCGCCAGCAGCGAAGATTTGCTGATTTGCAGACTGCCCTGGACGCAGACAGAGACGGCGGCTCGACCCTCACGCTGCTGGCCGACGTGACCGGCGATTACACCATCGACGGCACACAGGACACGGGGATCGACCTGAACGGGTATTCCATTCACGGAACAGTGGATGTCAAAGCGGTTGCTGAAGGAACGAACAACACCACTACCTTCAGCAACTCCAAGGATACGGGCAGCATCAAGACAGTTGTCGCCCACAGAGGCGCAAATCTCGCCGGTTCGGGCGCTCCCGCCGTCATCGGCACATTGGAGATAGCCGATACCACGATGTGGAAGAATCTCCTGAAGGAGCCTGACCGCGTTGGCTTTAAGGTCAGAAACGAGGACAGCACTCACAAGTGGTACGCCGCAAGTGAATGCAAGGAAGCGGCACTTTACAATGTCACCATTGAGAGCCTGCCCATCACGTTCAAGACCCTGTATCTGAAGGTCGATGGCAAGAACTTGACCGGCAACTCGCCGAAGGTGGAGCGCGGCACGACCGTCCAGCTTTGCGCCAGCTGCAATGCGAAGGGTGCGGATGTATACATCTACACCGGGGAGATCGTTGGAAACAACGGGCCCACATACAGCCAGAGGAAAGCTGAATATCAAAAGATTGGCACCAATTGGTACTACGTCGTAGACTTGCCTTGTAACACGATTGGAAAATACAGCGTTTATTTCACCGCCACCAAGGACGGCTATACGGTGCAGAGCGCCGAAAAGAAGCTGACCGTCACCAAGCCGAATCTCAGCAATGCCGAGATCACATTCCCCTATGGCAATGAAGCGGCCTTCAATTCTGTGTCTGCGACCGGTGTGCCGACGTTTGTCGTGACATACAAAGGCCAAACGCTGGAAAAGGACAAGGATTTCACCATTACCGGCGGCGGCAGCACCTACGATGTAGGCCCCTGTACGCTGACCATCAAGGCAACAGACAACGGCGATTATACCGGAAGTAAGTCTGCCCAATGGAATGTCCGACCGCTCAAAGTAGCGGCTTCGGTCGGCGACATCATTAAGACATACGACGGAACGACAGACCTGCCTAAAAACACGAAAATCACATTTAAGAGTGCGGACAGCTATTATACTGGTACTACGCTTCGGCTGGCTAAGGGTACAGATTATGAGGTGTCCAACGCCCGCTATGATTCCGCCGATGCCGGCCAGAAAAAGACTGTCTCCTTCACCATCAAGTTAAAGAATGCGGGCTATGTCTTTGAAGATGGCACGACCCAAAAGGACTTTACGCTGAACGGCGCGGATTTTGATGATAAGACCTTCCAGATCAATAAGGCCACCGCGCCCAAGAATAACCCGACCGGCACACTGAACATAATCAACGGCACATGTCAGACGTACACCTATGACTTCAATAATATACTGCCCGGACTGCCCAAGGGCAAATATGGCACGATAAGCTATGGTCAGGCTGATATTTCCCTTGTTAGCCAAAGCGGATATTATTACGACGAGACGATCGTAGAGTTTAAAAAAGGCGTGCTGACATTGGCACAGTTCTATGCGAAAGATGGAAACATGACCGGCAAAATCGGTACCGTCAAGGTGAATGTCACCACCACCAACTACGAAAACTTTCAACTGAAGCTCGTCCTCTACGCGGTGGACCAAATCAAGCCCGTGCCGGACGGCACAATCACCGCAAGCGAGATCACCTACGGCGACGCGCTGAGCAAGAGTACTATTTCGGGCAAGATGAAGGATCCCGACACCGGCAAATCCGTCAACGGTACGTTCGCGTGGACGGACGGCACGATCAATCCTAACGCGGGCGGCTATGAAGCCGAATGGACGTTCACTCCGGCTGCGGGCTACGAGAAATACGCGACTGCGACCGGAACTGTGACCGTCAAGGTCAAACCGGCGAAGCTGATCGTTTCCGTGAAAGCATCCAGCATGTATTACACCGGCAAGGAACAGATCGCATCGATCATCGCGTCTGGACAAAGCGTAGACAGCACTCCCGTGACGTTCACCTACAGCGACAAGGTAGACGGCAACTATACTTCGGGCGTACCGACATTCACCGACGCGGGTACATACACCGCTTACTACAAGGCGGAAGCCGCGAACCACGAACCAGCTACCGGTACGTTCACCGTGACCATCGACCCGCTGCCGATCAGCCTTCTCTCTGTTTCGTCAATCTCCAAGACCTACGACAGCAGTGCAGATGTCACGCTCACTGCGGACAAGCTGACGTTTTTCAGCAAAACGGCGAAGGCCACGAATATTAAACTTCCCGATACGGCGCTCACCTTCTCTGACGCCCAATTTACCAGTAAGCAGGAGGACGGGAGCTATCTGCCCTCGCCGGAGGTCGGAAACGGAAAGGCGCTTTCCTTCACCATGACGCTCACAAGCAAAAACTATGTGTTTGAAGGTGAGTCGGAAGGTACCACAGAGGTCAGCGACGTTTTCGCGACCGATGATGCGAACCGGTTCACCATCACCAAGGCGGCCGCACCCACAAATATCCAGTCCGGTACGCTGACCATCACCAATGGCCTGCACAAGACCTATTCCTTTGACCTCTCAACGCTGCTGCCGAAGCTGACTGCTCCCTGTGACTACGGCACGATCACCTATGACAAGAAGGTTGATACCAATCTGGGCGTTGGCTCCTTTATTACCCTTGTAAACGGCAAGACCGGTGAGCTGACACTGGAAGCAAACAGAAGCGGCACGGACGAAGGACAATTCGGCGCGATTACGGTTACAATCTCCACGAGCAACTATCAGGACATCACTCTGACCGTCAACATCTTCGCAAAGAACAAGCTCACGCCCGTTATGGACGGCAAAATCACCGCAAGCAAGATTACCTATGGTCAGGCACTGAGCGACAGCAGCATCACTGGCAAGATGAAAGACCCCAACACCGGCGCAACCGTCAACGGCACGTTCACATGGACAGACGGCACAATCAAGCCTGATGCAAATGACCGCTATGAGGCCGAATGGACGTTTACTCCGGATTCCGAGGAATACGCAACCGTAACCGACACCGCAACTGTCGAGGTCGCTCCCAAGTCCATCGAGGGCGCAGTGATTACGCTGGAATCTGCCGACCTCGAATACAACGCGGCGGAGCAATCGCCGAAGATTACCGGTGTGGCACTGGAAAAATGGACTGAAAATATTACCTACCGTATTGTAAGCGGCAACACGGCCACCAATGTCAATGACAGCCTCACCCTGACTATCGAGGGTACCGGCAACTACACCGGCACGGCCACGGTCGAGTGGAGGATCACGCCAAAAACCGTGACGCCCACGATTGAAGTCGAGCCCTGCACCTACACCGGCGATGCGCTGGAGCCGGCCGTGACCCTCAAGGACGGAGATGCGGTCATTCCGGCGGGAGAATACACGGCGGCGTATTCCAACAACACCAACGCCGGGGTCGGCCAGGTGACCATCACCAACAACGACGGCGGCAACTACGTTATCCAGGGAAGCACCCAGGACTTTCCCATCAACAAGGCCACAGCACCCGCGGCGGAGACCGGTTCGCTGACCATCACCAACGGCCTGCGCACGACCTACTCTCTTGATCTCTCAGCGCTGCTGCCGAAGCTGACTGCTCCCTGCGACTACGGCACGATCACTTATGACAGGAAGGTTGATACCAATCTGGGCGTTGGCTCCTTTATTACCCTTGTAGACGGCAAGACCGGCGAGCTGACACTGGACGCAAACAGAAGCGGCACGGGCGAAGGACAATTCGGCACGATTACGGTTACAATCTCCACGAGCAACTATCAGGACATCACCCTGACCGTCAACGTCATTGCGAAGAACAGGATCACTCCCACCGGCACACCGACGCTGAGCAAGAACGCCATCACCTACGGCGACGCCCTGAATACCATCGCTCTCTCCGGCAAGCTCCATGATAATGTCAACAACGTGGATGTCGATGGAACCTTTGAATGGGTGGACGGCACGCATATACCCGTGGTTGGGAACGGTACCTATGCAGCCGAGTGGATTTTCGAACCGACTGACACCGAGAAGTATTTAACGGTTTCGGGAAGATCGAATATCACTGTCGAAAAGGCTCAACCGTACGGCAAGGTCAGCATGGCGGGCTATACTTACGGTAAAACGCCCAGCACACCGACCTTGACAGACCAGACGGGCGATTTGAATGCTCAAGTGACCTACAGTTATGCCGCTGCGGACAGCGGCTCTGTTCAGACGTGGGATATCAGCAATCCGCCCGCGCTGAACGCCGGTACCTACCGTATGTACGCTAGCATTGGTGATACGGATAACTACTACGGATTTGAAGCTGTGTATTGCGAATTTGTGGTAGCAAAGGCAACGCCGACCTACACCGTTCCCACCGGGCTGACGGCAAAATACAGTCAGACGCTGGCGGATGTGACGCTGCCGGACGGCTGGAGTTGGATGGATAGCAGCGAATCTGTGGGCGGCGCTTCGACTGCCGCCAAGACCTTCCAGGCAAAGTTCACTCCGAAGGACACCGAAAACTACAACACAGTGGAGAACATTGAACTTGAAGTCACGGTGAACAAGGCAGATGGCGGCAACCTCAAAACGGTCGAGCTGGAGCAGAAGTACACGGACGCCTCGGATCACACCTACACGCCGGACTGGGCCGGACTGCCCGCCGGGCAGGACTGGACGTTCAGCAGCGAGGCGAGCATCGTCCTGCCCAAGCAGGACTTCGCAGCGGACGGCAACTTGCTGACCTATGCCATCTCCGGCGGCAAGGCGGGTGACAAGATCACCCTCATCCTCAAGGCGTCCTGTGACAATTACGAGGATTTCACCATCACGCTGAACGTCACTCTGACAGAAAAGGACGATCAGAAGCCGTTGACCATCACCGGTGCGGGTAGTGTGGTCTACGGTCAGACACTGACATTGACCACCACTGGCGGCTCCGGCACGGGCACAGTGACCTACCGCATCGACACAGACGCGAGCACCGGCGAGGCGACCATCGATCCCGAAACCGGCGTTCTGACTCCCGTCAAGGTCGGCTCTGTCAGCGTCATCGCGACTAAGGCGGGCGACAACGACTACAACGACGTCACCAGCGCTCCCTTCGTGCTCATGATCAAACCGGCCACGCCTACCGGCGAGCCGAACTACACCAAGATCACCACCAGCGGCAAGACGCTGAAGGACGCGGCGCTGACCACCAAGGGAAGCACTCTGAATCCCAGTGACGGCAAGCTGGAATGGGTGGATGACAAGGGCGAGCCCCTGCCCGACGATACCACGGTCAAGGCCAACACGACCTACAAATGGCGCTTCACGCCTGATGATGACAACTACACGACCCTGACCGGCGAGGTTGAGCTGTATCACAAGTCCAGCAGTGGCGGCGGTTGGTACGACAGCTACTACACCATCAAGGCAACTGCCGGGGCGGGCGGCTCTATTTCTCCCTCCGGCAGCGTCAGCGTCCGTGAGGGCAGAGATCAGACCTTCACCATCACCCCAGATAAGAGCTATGCCGTCTCCAACGTCAAGATCGATGGCAAGAGCATCGGCGCGGTGAAGTCCTACACCTTTGAGAATGTCAGCAGAACCCATACCATCGAGGTCATCTTTATGAAAGCCAACGGCAACCCCCAGACCGGCGTGTTTGTGGATGTAGCCACCGGCAGCTATTATGAGGACGCTGTGGATTGGGCAGTGGGGAACGGTATTACGCAGGGAACCGATGCTACCCACTTCTCCCCGGATGGCATCTGCACCCGTGCGCAGGCCGTGACCTTCCTGTGGCGTGCCGCTGGCAGTCCCAAGCCCGAAACCCGCACCATGCCGTTTACCGACATCCCCGCGGGCAGCTATTATTACGACGCTGTGCTGTGGGCGGAGGAGAATGACATCACCAAGGGCACCAGCGACACCACGTTCAGCCCCAACATGACCTGCACCCGCGCCCAGATCGTCGCGTTCCTGTGGCGTTCCGAGAAGTCTCCGGCAGCGGGTACAGCCAATCCCTTTGCCGATGTGAAGTCCACCGCCTACTATGCAGGCGCTGTACTGTGGGCGGTCAAGGAGGACATCACCAAGGGAACCACCAACACCACATTCAGCCCCGACGCGGATTGCACCAGAGCACAGATCGTGACCTTCCTCTGGCGCTGTAAGAAGTAGGCGGCTGGCATGACCCCATAAGCGAACATCAAGCAGCGCAGCGGACGGACTTTTGACCCTGATGCTGCGCTGTTCTCTTTTCGCTCCAAGAAACAAATTAATGACATTTTAAGCTGCGCCGCTATCCTCGCACGGGAAGGAGAACGCATGATGAAAAACCATATTAACATATATCGTCATAGAACATAGAAATTCAAACTTTTTCTCTGTATTGGTTCTCAGCTAGAGTTTGCCCTTCAAGCTGCGCCGCAGTGTCGCGGCGCTGGTGACAGCAAATGCGCGGACGTTCCCCCTGGTGGGGAGCGTCCGCTTCATTATTTGCCTTTATCTATAATGTATAAATTTGACGTGCAGCTTCCGTTTTCACGGTGGCGGCGCTGGCGTTCGATGTATCCGGCGCGTTCCAAATCGTTCAGCGCCCTTTGCACCGTGCGCGGCGAGAGATGCAGGTCGCGGGCAATCGTCTTGACCCCCGGCCAGCAGCTCCCGCCGCCTGCGCGGTCGCAGAGGTACATATAGACTGTCCTAGCTCTGTGCGGCAGGTCAGGATCGGCGTAAATTTCACCGAAGAAGCTCATTTCTCACCGTAGCTGCTCATATAATCATCTGCTTTAGATATTATCGCAGCCTGTGGCTGTGCATACAAACTCTTTTTAATATTCATCAGCAATTCCTCCTTTCCCGCGTAGTAAACCTCGCGCTGGGCACGTTCCGGTGTCTGATATGGTTCTTCAAACTTGATGCCCCATTTGAAATATAATTGCAGCTTCGTGCGCATCGGGTGCGTACCGGTTTTCATGACAACAAATTCTCCTTTCGGGAGACTTTTTAGTTCATCCGGCGAGAGCAAAGCGCGCTCTGCCATTTGCAGACTCTGGCTGTTGCTGTCCTTTCCTTTGCTGATGGAGCCAGTAAGGACTGTCAGGCTGCCAAGAGCTTTCGACAGTGTCTCCGCCGTCTGGCTGTTCGGCGCAAAGCCGCCAAAGATCGTGTCCTGACAGTTGTCGCCTATAATTTCCGCGCCCTCTTTACCGTAATTTTTCTCTAACTGCGCAAGACTTTGAATGATCGGTACAAGCGTCAGCTTGCGGCTTCGGCCTGCGGAGAACAGCGGCAGAACGTCAAAGGGCGGCATCGTGCCGAATTCGTCGCAGTAGAATACGACGCGCTTTTTCAGCTTGCCGTCATTATCGTTCGCAATGGAAAACAGCTCCCGCGACAGGTTTTGGATCATAAGCCCTGCCATGAAGTGTTTCGTCGGATCTTCCTCCGGGATGATTAGAAAAATTGCACACTTCTCGGATGCAAAGTGTTCTGCATCGATTGGGCTGTCGTAGCAGAGTACCTGCTCCTGCTCGGAATCGATGAACGAATTCAGCCGGGAAAGCGCCGTGGACATGACGGAGGCCATGCCCTGGTCTGAAGAACTGGTTGCTGCGGACGCCATCCAGCCCGCCTTATGCGTATCCGGCAGGCTGTCTATCAGAACCTGAAATCCATTCTTCTTTCCCATGGGAGCCATCAGCTCCTTCATCAGTTTGAACACGGACATGATGTGCCGCTTGTCATGCCCCGCACTGTCCGGTGGAATGAACTCCGCCAGCGTCATGATCACGGTTGCCAGCACGCCCTCTGCTGCGTCATAGAAGTACGAGTTCTGTCCGCGATCCTGCTCGTCGCCGCTCGGATTGACAATGGTCTTGGCCAAGATCTTTGCGTACTTTTCCGCCGTAGCCCGCGCCTTCAGGTCGTCCGGATGTTCGCGGGCCACGTCCATATAGCGGTTGACCAGCGTCATCAGATTGTTTCCATCCGAGCGCGTCGGGTTGCGCAGGTCGACCACTGATACGCGATAGCCGTAGTACTTCTGCGCGATTCTTCCGCAGTTGCGCGCGAGGTCACCCTTCGTATCCAAAATCAGGAAACTCATACCACAGGCACAGGCAAATTCAATATTGGGATATAGGAAGAATGCAGTCTTGCCGACACCGGATGCGCCGATCATGAGACAATGTACATCGTCACGGTCTACCAACGCCTCCAGCCGTTTGCCGCGCTGCACACTACCGAGGACCAGTCCCTGCACGGTCGGGCGCTTCTTTCCAGCACGCCATGCTGCAACGTCAAAGGGCACTGTGACGTAGGCTTTTCGGATCTCCTGATCCGTTGCCCAGCGCGCTGTGCCGTACTGGCCGTCGCCAACGGTTTTCGATTTGATGTTGTTTAAGGAGTAGTTGTTGGTAAGAAGCGAAAGCAGAAGAATGAACAATGCACCCACCACACCGAGTATGATCAACGGGGTCATAGACTCAGGCATGGAGCTAATTCCTCCTTTTGGGCGTGGAGAAGATCCTCGTTCCAGTCCTTCAGCTCCGGCACGAGCCGCTCCGTCATGATGCCGCGGTCATGCAGAAGATCTGCTATCCGTTCACTGGCTTTATGCCCGGCATCGTCATTATCAAGGCAGAGATAGACGATCTGCGTCTCCGATTTCAGCATTTGCAAGACTGGGATCGGTGATGTGCCGCAGCAGGCAACGTAGCTATGCTCCTGCCACTGATACGGGTTCATGGAGATGTACGAGAGCATATCAATGGGTGCTTCGAACACATAAAGGCTTCCGTCCGTGCCGGTGTGATGAAAACTGTAACGCGGGTCGCTGGACTCGACATTCAGCCGAAAGGCTTTGCCAAAGCTGTTTGTGCTGCGCAGATGCGCGTGGCGCGGACAGCCGCCTTCGTCCGTGCCGATGAACACAGCGTTGTGATGTGCCGCATCCTCGTAGAGCATTTTCTTCCGGGCGAAATATGAAACCACATCCGCATCCAGCCCGCGCGTTTTGAGTAAATACGCAAACACGCGGTGCATATTCGCGTTCGGAACGGGCGGCGCAAAGGGCTTTTGATCGACCTGTTCCTGCTTTTTCGCCTGCGGATAAACCGGCTCCATGCTCTCGCCCAGCAGCATGGACATCGCTTCAATGTAACTCTTGCCGTAATATTTTTGCACAAAGCTGACGGCTCGACCGCCTTCGTTTGATGCATGATCGAACCACTCGCAGCCGCGCACCGTGACGCTGTGGTCCCTGGCAAGCCGCTTTTCACGGCCGGATTTGATGAGTTTTTCACCTTGCCGAAGGAGAAATTCTTCGAGATCGACGGTCGCGGCGCGTTCTTTTTGCTCTGGGGTAAATTCAATGAACTTGCTGATTTTAGTCACCACTTTCTGCTGTTGCAAAGATTTTTGTTTTAGGGTATACTGGTTACAGGAAGGGGGCGCACGGAATGCAGACGCAAGTATATTCGATCGATGAGATCCGCGAGATCGTCGCGCCGATTGCAAAGCAGCACGGCGTGGACAAGGTGTTTCTGTTCGGCTCCTACGCAAGAGGCGACGCAACGCCCGCCAGCGATGTGGATCTGTGCGTGGATGCGCCCAAGCTGCGCGGTCTGTTTGCGCTCGGCGGTCTGTATGCCGACTTGGAGGACGCGCTCAAAAAGAGCATCGACGTTGTAACAACCGGCTCGCTCAAGTACAACAAAGACGAAGCCTTCCTCGAAAATCTGCGAAAGGATCGGGTGCTGCTGTATGAGCTTTCCTAACCGCGACGCGCAGATTCTGGCGCATATTCTGGAATACTGCAATCGGATTGAAAAAACGCTTTCCCGCTTCGGTCGTGAGTTCGATGTCTTTCTGGACGATCAGGACTACATGGACTCTGTCAGCATGAATCTGTTGCAGATCGGTGAGCTTGCTGGAAAGTTTTCCGATGCGTATGTGCAGAAAACGAAGCCGCAGATGGACTGGCGCGCGATCAAGAATATGCGCAATATGTTCGCGCACGATTATGGCTCGATGGACAAAGATCGCATCTGGCAGACAGCAACAGAAGACGTTTCGGCGCTCAAAGCGTACTGTGAACGCGCATTGATCGAAGACTTTTAAGCGAATATTTAGGCAGGCGGAGCTGTCAACACAGCGCCGCCTGTTTTATCATATGACCTGTCCATAGCCCTGCTCCTGCTCATGGTCATCCTGCTTATGCCCCATCGCCAGCCGTTTCTGCATAAGCTTTTTGCGGCGCTTGGAGTCGATGCGGATGCCCATTGGATTGCTGGGCGGCGCGGCATTGTCGCGGAAGATCTGCCCCATCTGATGGAACAATCTGACGGTTGAATTCAGAAGATATTCGGATGGAAGCCGCACAGAATGAGAAGTTGCAGACGAAGTATTTTCATCTGCAAGCGTCGGATTTGCAGAAGCGTCTGTAGAAGCTTTCTCCGCAGATGGTTCTTCATCTTGCAAAGATTCCTGTTCCATTTGCTGCCGTAGGCGCTCTGCTTCCTGAATGATCGCGTTCTTGATGGCTCGGAATTCTTTTTGCTGGGAGAGCGGATTATGCTGCCGGGGTCGGTTTTTATAGTAGCCCTCCAGCGTGTCGCGCAGACCATTCCAGACGGCATAATACGCCGCCACCTCCGGCAGCTTTTCCAACTCATCCATGATTTCATCGACCTTGTCCTTGAGCGGCTTTTTGAGATAGGCATATTGCTTTTTGCCGCTGACCGTGCGCAGTTCCGTCGCAAGCTCCAACAGCTTTTCTTGGATGGATGCAGGTGGTTCGGAGACAGATTCCATGCGGTCAACCAAATCGTGCATGACTTCTCGCGCCGCTTCGGTCACATCCTTATACGCTATGTCTTTTCGAATATAGAGATTTTCCAGCTCCGCTTGAAAGATGCTGTTGGTCATCACAGAGCGCAATTTCACGACAGCATCCCGCTTCAAAACCGTCTTCTGGTCTGTCCAGATCATCATGTGAATATGCGGGTGCGTATCCGCATCGTGGTAAGCCGCATACCAGTGCAGCGCCGACACTGGGACATGAAAGGCTTCGGCAAATTTGTTCTGCTGGCTGACCAGCAGCTTCCGCCATGCTGCGGCATTGTTATATCCCAAACGCTCCGCGTCCTCACGATGCAGGGAATAGATGATTGTCCAGACGTTGCCGTCGTGCAAAGTAAGGTCGTGCATTGCTGTGTTCAAGTCCGCATTTTCCTCCCGACCGAACAGACCGTGTGCGCCATGCTTTTCTGCACCGGGGCGCGTCGCAATGTAACGCAGATAGCTGTTTTCGGATTGAAGATTCTGCATATGTGAATCCAATGCCGCAGAAATGAGCGCCGACGCAGTGTGGAGCGTCGGCGCTTGCTTGTAGTCCTCATACTCGAAGGAATCCCGCACATCTGGGAAGTCCTTGAGCAGCTTTGCGACCATCTCTTTCTGCTTTTCGGTTGCTGGTCCCTTGCCGGTCAAGACTTCGACGCCCTCGCGCGTGGCGATATACTTCATGTATCCGCCTGCGCTTTTACGGCTGATGAAGCCGGTTTTCTGTATCAGCCGCGCCATCCGTTACCACCGTCTTTGCTGCCGAAGCACCTCTGGGAACGAGATCTGGCCGTTCGTCCGCAGCACCTCCTGATAGCTTTTCCCGCGCATCTGCTGGTAGGTCTGCGCGTCGATGTCCGTATCTGACGCGAGAATATGATTGCAGACGTTTTGCTCGACAGCCTGCTTCAGAAGCAGCTTGCCGATACGATCCCCGAACATACTGAGGATTGCCTCCAGCGTTTCACCAAGGATCTTCGGTAAGAAGTCTCCGGCATACTCGCTTTGCAGATAGCCGCAGTAAAAGAGAATGGCTTTGTCAATGAAGTCATTTTGCGTCGTGCAGCCGTCCAGCTTGTAGTGGTACTGCACCTTGCTCCATGTCGCGTCATCCAGCCAAACGGAATGGCGGCGTTTTTCCTCTGCTTTTATGGCGTTCACCCCCTTCAAAAACAAAAAGCGCCAAAATAGTGCCTGCAACAGCGGCACGATCTTGGCTTTTTCCGAAAATCAGCGCCAATCCACTTTTCACCCTCGCAGAAAAGCGCCGTTTTTATCGCCCAAAACTGCCCGCACTGCGGGCAGAAGTGGATGGGCTGGCGCAGAAAAGCGCCAGGCTTTTCTCCTGCTATAATTCGTCCATAGGAAAAACTCGGATAAAAATGCAGACATTTCGCATAATCGACGAAAACCCTTCCCACGAAAATGCGGCTTCCAAGCTCGTTCTGGCGGCAGTCCGCTTTTTTATCCTTGCGGTACTTATTCGCTTTAAGCAGCATTCGGCTCCGCCGTATGAGGCGACTTTTCTTCCCTTCTTTTCTTTGCCGTTATCAGCGCGCAGATGCGCGATGATATAATATCCTCATGCAGACAGAGGTTTTCTTCTTTTCTCCTTGCGGCGTTCGTCCGCTCTAAGCAGCGTGGGACCTCTCTCTTATGAGCTTTCATTTATGAGCCGGATGCGGGATTCTCCGCTGATATCGAAGCAGGGTATGACTCATAAGACCATGAGGACTGTCTGTAAATCTACGTTGAGGTGTATGTTATGTTCATTGTCGGTATCGATGTCGCCAAGCGCAGCCACGAGGTCTGTATGATCACATCGGACGGTCAGACCGTCCAGCGCCCGTTCTCTATCCGCAACAACTGCACCGGGTACAATCTCATGCTGGAGAAAATCAGAAAACACACGAACATCAAAAGTCAGATCGTATTTGCGATGGAGTCCACCGCGCATTACTGGCTGGCGCTCTTTACGCGGCTGCGCAAGGACGGCTACCACGTCATTCTGCTCAACCCGATCCAAACCAGCGCCATGCGGGATATGTTCATCCGCAAGATCAAAACAGATGCAAAAGATTCCTTCATCATCGCCGAGCTGATCCGCTTCGGGCGCTATGCCGAAAGCAATGTTGCACAGGATCGTCTGCTGGCACTGAAGGAACTGTGCCGGAACCGCTTCTATCTGGTCGACATGGCCGGCGACCTCAAGCGAAAGCTGGTCGCGCTGATCGACCGTGTCTTTCCGGAGTATGAGGCGCAGTTCGATACGATTTTCTGTAAGTCGTCCGTGGCACTCCTGAAAAAGTATCCGACACCGCAGAGGCTTTCCAACGCACATCTGGATAAGCTGACGGAGCTGCTCTGGAACAGCAGCAACGGTCACTTCGGTGAGTGGAAGGCGCGTGAACTCAAGGATCTTGCACGAAACAGCTTCGGCGTTGAAGACTGTGACGGCGCGTATTCCACGCTGATTCTCCTGATGCTCGACCAGATCCAGTCGCTCTCCGGAAAGGCTGACGCTCTGGAAAAAGAAATATCCAGACTGTTTCAGAGCTTTGATACGACGGTCACGACGATTCCCGGCGTTGGACCGATCATTGGAGCCGTCATTCTCAGCGAAGTCGGAGATATCTCCCGTTTTTCTTCTGCGGACAAGCTCGCAGCCTATATTGGCGTCGATCCGTCTGTCAACCAGTCCGGCGAGTTCCAGGCTGCGCACGCGCATATGTCCAAACGGGGCTCTCCGTATCTGCGCAGATGCATCTGGATGGCGTCTCAGGTCGCTGTACAGCGCGATCCCATGTTCCGCGCATATTACGAGAAGAAAGCCGCAGAAGGGCTCAAATACATGACGATCATCGGTCATGTGACGAGGAAAATGACTGCCGTGGTATTTGCCATTCTGCGTGACCATAAGGTCTATGAACCTGTTCTGCCGACCGCCGCATAGAAGCTTCACACCCATATCCGCCTGCTCACGCTCCGTGAGCCTGCTTTGCCGCGCCCATTTCCAGCGGTGACCATTTCATTTCTTCTGCATTTTTATCCCTTGACAAATCCATAGCCGGCTGCTTCGCCGCTTGCGGCTTCTCCCTCTGCCGAAATTCGCTCGCAGACGTCCTTTTTCTGCTCTTGCCGTTCCTGCACCGCTCCCGCACGTTGGCGCAACGTCCGTTTTTCTGGTGCTGGGCGAGTACGCGCTCGGCTTAGCTGCGAAAGCCGCACAAACCGCCGACCCAGGCGTGACAGTGTGGAGGCGGCGTATTATCCGGTTTTGTTCTCCGAAGCAGAATCAGCTTGCACGGCGATTTCCAGCAGCTCCTGTGCGATTTGTTCGTCTGGGAGGCGGATCAGGTTGTCGTCGGGTTTTTCGTTTGACAGTAGGTTCATGCTGCCGTACCAGACGAGGCAGCGGTCGAGGATCGCGAAGTGCTCACGGCAGGTTTGGGATGGGAAGACTTCGATGCCAGACTGGCGCAAGAAGCCGATTTTCTCAGCGGCCTGATATGTATCCTGTGCGTCGGGTGCAAGCGTGAGAATTTTGATCTGGACGCCTGCTTCCTGACGTTCGCGCAGGAGTTCCAGAAAATATGTGACCTTTTTGCGGCTCAGTGCAGGACTGGAAATCAGAATTTCCCGCTGCGCGGCTTGCAGATCGCGTTCATAGACTGGTGTGTAGGTCTGCGCGTCGAAAATAGTGCCAGTCTTCTCCTCCTGCGCAGCTTGCAGGTTTGCGCAGATCTCGAAGCCGATCTGGCGATAAGCGCGCAGGCGCTTATGGTACATGCGTTCCAGCGTCGGCACGTGCGCGTCGATATAGTCAAAAATGATCACATCCTGTTTGCCGTCGTAGTCGCGGTTCAGACAGCCCGCGTACTGTTCGACATTCCCCTGCCATGAGATCGGCATTGCGAGCAGCAGCGTATCGAGGCGCGGCAGATTGAAGCCCTCGCCGATATATTTGCCGATGGCGACCACGATCAACGTGTCTGTTTCCGACACGGCCAGCAGCGCGTTCCGGACTTGCGCGCGTTCTTTGCTGCTCTTTCCGCCCTGCAGCAGGAAAACGTGGTCTGCACTCCCCTGCAAGCGCTGATACAGCAGCCTTGCATGCTCCTTGTACTTCGTCATAACCAGCGGCGTCCGCCCGTTATGGACGCAGGTGATCGTATCCGAGAGAATCTGCGCGTTGCGGTCTTCGCTTTCGATCACCAGCTGATTTAATTCTGCCATCGCGGGCGGTTTCTCGGAAAGGTGAACAAACTTTGTAAAACGGGGATAGACATAATGGCCGATGCCCTGCTTCTTCGCACGATCCTTCGCCGTGTACCGGAAGCGGATCGGACCGAGCTGCAGGAAAATCTTTCGATCCTGCCCGTCGTCGCGCTTCGGTGTCGCGGTCAGGCCGTAAACATACTTCGCCGTAACGGAACGCAGCACGGCAGTATCCGTATCCGCGCCCGCATGGTGGCACTCGTCCATGAGCACCATGCCGTAGCCCTGCACGAGTTCTTCCAGTCGTTCGCTTTTTCCCAGCGACAGGATCATCGCAACATTGAGAATTCCGGTCAGGATATTCTGACCGCCCTGTAATTTGCCGATCACGCTTTTCCGCCGCTTGACGCGGCCGGTCGGAGTTGTGTAGGCCGGCGGTTCTTCTTCGATCGTCAGGAATTTTTGCAGATCCTCCTGCCAGTTTTTCAATATCTCGGCATTATCGACCAGAACCAGCGTATTGACCCGCCGCGCCGCAATCAGGTAAGCGGCGACGGCGGTTTTGCCGAAGGCTGTTGCTGCGTTCAGAACACCGATGTCGTGTACCAACAGCGCATCTGCTGCGCGCTGCTGCTCCGGGTATAGCTGCCCAGCAAAGGAAACCTCGATCTTCCGGCCCGGTTGCCGTTCGTCTGTGATGTGATATGGATTTGCTGCTTCCTCCAACAACTCCTTCAGCCTCTCCACACAGCCACGCGGGAGGCAGATAAAATCGCCGTCGTCATGGCCGCAATAGACAATGCGCGGTATCCCGAGCGTTGAAAATCCCATTGCCAGCTTTTTATGGAATTCCGGATTTTTGTAGGCGGCCAGTCTGCGGAACTGGTTTTGAAGCCTTGACCGGAGATTTGTACTTTTGATAAAAACGCCGTTGGCATACACGAGTTCAACCGGGCCTTCCGCATCCTTTGGGGATAGTGTAATTTCTGTTTTTCTCCACGGTTTTTCCGGCAGGAAGCTTTTCTGCGTGTTTTCCTCCGCCTCCTGCGGTTCCTCGGTCAGTTGTCCAAGAAGCCCTGCTTCCGGTGTCCATGCCGCGATTTTATCCTCGATTTCCTTTACGCTCAGCTTTCTTGCGCTTTTCAGTGCACCCCATTGATCCGGGTACGCATTCCAGTTTTCGTCGACAAACGCGCTGTTTCCATTCCGCAGCGCCCGGCCCTGCAGCGGCAGCGCAATCAGATTGCCGAGCTTTCCCTCCGGCAGATGCTCCTGCAATGGCAGCATTCGGTCATACGCGCGGAAGTTTTTCAGGCTGACCGATTCCGCGCCCTTTGTTAGCAGAGCCGTACCGAACTGCTGTGCCTTCTGTGCGGAAACGGTCTCGGAAAAGAAGATCCAGACATGCGCGCCCTGCCCGGAACGGGAGCGCTCGACCAGTGTGTCGATCTGTTCCAGTTCGCATATTTTGCGGAGCGCGTCGACTTCGTCCCGCCATGAGACCGTTTTTTCGCTGCCCTGAAACGTGCCCTCGTGGTCATCGAAATCGAACACAAGGAAATAGCAGGTATTGTCCGGGAGCAGCGGATAGATGCCGACGACATCGCTGCTGTCCTCCCGCTCGCCTTTCAGATGGGCGAGCAGAGCGCGGATGCTCAGCGGCTTATAGACCCGGTTCGGGCAGTCCCTGCAGGCAATTTTCTGCCCTGTCGTTTTCGGGCAGAGTTTGTGATCCCAAAAATGCGTACAGACCGGAAAATAACCCGCTTTGCCGTCCTTTGGGCGGCTGCGGACGCTGTATACATCTTTGCGGCCTCTGAAATAGGTATAGAAAAACGAGACCATCTGCGGTGTGACCTCGTTTTGAAGCATACGGCTGCCCTGATTGGCAATCGCGGATATTTGATTTTCAGCCGTCTCCGGATACGCAATCCCGTGCTTTTTGAGCAGCGCCCGCAGCGCCGCGTTTTCCTGTTCAAGCTGCACGATCCGGGCTTGCAGTGTATCCATGGCCCGCTCCTTCTCTGACAGTGTCAGGCGTTTGCTTTTTGCAGATAAAACTCGCTTTCCGCCACGCGGATAACGAAATCATATTCCAGGCGTGTTGCCTTAGACGGGGTGATATTGTAGCGCTTGAAGACCTTGCGCAGATAGGCGAAATACTCCCTGTCCTCCTGACTCAGCGGCGAAACCCATCCGCTGGCAGCTCCGGATTCTTCCGCGTGGAGCAATTCAGATCGATTCATATTCATCCCTCCTATATTCAGAAATGAGCGCTTCTGCGGCGTCTTCCCAAAGAACAAGACGGAACGGATCATAGGCCCCGACCTGCCGCGCGCCAAATTCGCGCATATAGTATTCCAATAATTCGCTCGTTTTCGCCTTAAAAATGAGTACGCCGTCAAATCCAGCTTCCTTGGAAATCCGGACGGCATATGCAAACATTGCCTTTGCGATACCGATATATCGCTTGGCCTCGCCTGTCGCATGAAGAAGATTTGCGTTGCTGTGCCGTGCGCTCTCCATGTAGAGAACCTCAACTGCAAGCCCGCGTTCATCCAGTTCATAGGACATCAGACCAAGCAGTTCATAATTGTCTTCTCGATGAAGCGCGACTTTATTGGGCAGTTGCCTCGCATATGTTGACTCCCAGTTTGTCTGCCAGTCATGTGTTGCAGCAAAATCCTCTTTTGACGCAGGATCTATTTCCGCAGGAACCTTTTTGCTGGACACAGCATCCAAAACATAGAGATTCAGCATCGTATCACCCATTTTCATGTACTTTCATTGCTAGTATACCACACTCTCTGCACTTACGGAAGATATTTTTTCGATATCGCCTTATACTTCCAACTCAGAGGGTTTATGTTCATCCGACAAATGGATTTCATCTTTGATTACTGCGGCGCAGTTTTTGCGCTGGGTTTTCTGGTTTGACCCACACGCTGACCCACACGGCGAAAGGAGCGGATGGAAACAGTGGAAACAAGAGGGGCAAAGAGCATTGATTTCCGAGCAGAAAGTGCTGAAAACGTCCAGAAATCGTTATTTTTATATCTTTTCTACTCTTCGTAATCAGCAGGTCGCCGGTTCAAGTCCGGCCACTAGCTCCA
>ERZ779885.1970-NODE-1970-length-19729-cov-6.071872_pt1 | contig 19729 bp, 13 predicted proteins | sample MGYA00511554_ERZ779885 | MGnify/ENA primary metagenome ERZ779885 (study PRJEB29588, sample SAMEA2160998) | human gut metagenome | biome: human gut; feature: human-associated habitat; material: faeces | place: Denmark | collected 2008/2010 ... | reverse complement strand
GAGGCTGTTACACCAACACGCTTTCCAAGCGTGCGCCATAGACCACTAGGCGAATCCTCCATGCACTGCAGTGCTTGCTAGAAGTAAGCTCCGTAGGCAACTCGAATAAGCTACCACAGCTTTCGGATAAATGCACATTCAGTGCCGGCTGCGGCGTGTCGCTTTGTGGACAAGGACCACCAATGAGTGCCTGCGCTGATGTGCAGGTCGTTCGTACGGCGTGTGCAACAGGTGATCTCACCGGGGGATGAACCAGTGCAAATAAAAGCGACTCAAGGCAAGTCAGCAAACCCGAGGCAAACCAGAATGAACATGCGCATGCCATCGCGTGAATTATTGCCAGCCTCTTGCCGTGATGCAACATAGTGATTTTAGGCTATGAACCTTGGTGAAACAGTTGGTCATGCAATATGAGGGATGGGGAGTGGCCAGTCGCGGGGAGTTCATAATTCGGGAAGTCTCCCATCTGTGAGCGGGACAATATCGAATATTGAGACAATCTGCGGTAATAATTGATCGAAAAACAGTGCCTAATACCTCTTAAATCCTAAAAAATCAAGACTGTTCCTCAAAAAAGTTTTTCTTTATATTGAGTAGTTGGTTTTTGATTACTTAGCCGCGCAGAGAGAGGGATAGGCATGGTTCGTCGCGCCCAGGCTGCTCTTCGGTCCGTTGAACACACCAGCGTGAGGCAGCTGCGAGTTCTGGCTGCGATTGTATTTCTGTTCGCCATGGTCATCGCCACTGTGGCTCCTGCAGTCACGGCTCCGATGGCCTTCGCCGACAGCAGCACCAGCTCGTCCAGTTCATCAAGCTCGTCCAGCGTTGACTACGCCACCTGGGCCGAAGTCTCCAAGGCGATGGACAAGCAGCTGAACAGCGGTCTTAAGACGTACAAGGATGGCAACACCGCTGGCGCCACCTCCGATTTCATGGGCGCGTACAACAAGATTTACGTGGCCTCCAACTTCACCGCGGTCGTGCACGACACCATTGGCGCGGACAAGCAGCTCGCCCAACAGCAGGCATTCCAAAGCGTTCAGAATCTTTCCTACACGCCTAGCAACGACGATCAACTGGCTCAGCAGATTGATGCGTTGACCGCCGATCTTGACGCCACGGCCCAGCAGCTCGACGCCAACGCCGATCTCGCCAAGCCGAAGGCGTACGCCGAAGCGCTGCAGGCGCAGCTGGCCAAAGAGCGCAAGGAGCTCGACGCCAAGAAAAAGAAGAACCCGGGCAAGGGCAATCGTTCATGGACCGACGTGGCCAACGAAATGACCCCGATTCTCGACAATGCATACAAAGCTTACGAAAAGGGTGATGGTGCCAAGGGCGCCACGCTCGTGAACAACGCGTACTACCAGTATTACGAGAAGCTCGGCTTCGAAAAGAACGTGATGAACGCCATCAGCGGCAACCGCGTCTCGCAGGTGGAATACCAGTTCAAGATGTGCCGCAAGTCCATGAACGCCGGCGCATCCCTGAAAGACACCAAGAAGCTGATCGACGACCTCAAGGCCATGCTGATCAAGGACGCCGGCATTCTTGACGGTGGTGCCGCCGATAAGGAAGACGGTTTCACCAAGCTGGTCACCAGCTCCTCCGGCCAGGCGTTCCTCGTGCTTATCCGTGAGGGTCTTGAAGCTCTGCTGGTGGTTGCAGCCATCGTCGCCTACTTGGTCAAGTCCGATAACAAGCGCTTCGTCAAGTGGATTTACTTGGGTGTGCTCGTCGGTCTGCTCGGCGCCGGCTTGGTGGCTGTGATCTTCGTGTTCGCCTTCGGCGGCTCCGGCCCGATTCAGGAGATCATGGAAGGCACCTGCGCACTGATCGCCATGGGCATGCTGCTGTGGACGAGTAACTGGATGCTGAACAAGTCCAGCGCGGAAGCGTGGAACCGTTACATTCGCAAGAAGACCGAGGCTGCTGTGGCTGATGCCGAAGCCGCCGCAAGTGCCGACAACGTGACGTTGAAAACCGTGGTCTCGCTGGCTATGCTGAGCTTCCTCGCCGTGTTCCGTGAAGGCGCTGAAACCGTGATCTTCTACGAGTCCATCTACACGATGAGCCGCGATACTCGCGGTATGTGGATCGGTGGTCTGACCGCCGCGGTGGTGCTTGTCGGCATCTTCCTGCTCTTCCGCTTCACCTCCGTGAAGATTCCGATTGGTCCGTTCTTCCTGGTCACTTCGATTCTGATGTCTGTGCTGGTGGTGGTGTTCGCCGGCGGCGGCGTCCACTCGCTGATCGAGGGCGACTTGCTGCCCGCCTTCTACCTGAACGGTGTGCCGACGAACGATTGGCTTGGCCTCTACCCGTACGTCGAATGCCTAGTGGCGCAGGCCATCGCAGCCGTTGCGGTTATCGCGCTGTTCGTGGTCGGCTTCATCAAGCAGCGCAAGCTGAAGGCGCAGGCTACTGCCGAGGTCCCGGCCGTGAAGGCGTAGCCCGTCTAGCTCGTCCGTTTCCTCCCATAACTGCAGACAACTGACAGACTTGCGGCACGGCCTCGGATCGATGCCAATTCCTCCAGCCCACGCCGCACTTATCTCATAACTGAATAATTGCAATTATCTAAGCGTGAATCCTAATTCACCAGAGATAGAGAAAAGGAATAACAATGATGAAGAACAAGAAACTGGCCGCTCTGCTCGGCCTGCTGCTCGCCGGTTCCATGACCGTGTCCATGGCTGCCTGCGGTTCCACCAACTCCGCATCCGACACTAAGGCTGACTCCTCCTCCCAGTCTTCCGACTCCTCTTCCTCCGATTCTTCCTCCGATTCCGGCGCCGGTTTCGAAGAGGTTCCGGTTGGCCCGTCCGGTACTGCTGAAGAGCAGGATCAGGACGCCGGCCCGCTGACCGTGGGCGCTGTGTACTTCCAGCCGATCGATATGGAGCCGTCTTCCATGGGCCTGAAGGCTGCTGACGCTTCCTTCCACCTCGAGGCCGACATCCATGCCAACCAGAAGGGCACCGAGCTCGGCTACGGCAAGGGCGACTTCGTGCCGGATCTGACCGTGAACTACACCATCATCGATAAGTCCACCGGCAAGGAAGTCGAGGGCGGCACCGCCACCTCCGGTACCTTCATGCAGATGAACGCTTCCGATGGCCCGCACTACGGCGCCAACGTCAAGCTCGACAAGGCTGGCACCTACCAGCTGAAGCTCTCCATCGAATCCCCGGCCTCCAAGGGTTGGATGCTGCACGTTGACCCGGAGACCGGCGTCAAGGGCCACTTCTGGACCGAGCCGATCGAGGTCACCTTCGACAACTGGGATTACACTCCTCGCCAGTGGTGATTGACTAAGCAGAAAGCCCCCTCGTCAGAGGGGGCTTTACGCCGCTTTAGGGAGATAATTCTTAGGACGGTCTAAAACTCCCCTCAGTCCGCTTCGCGGACAGCTCCCCTCAGAGAGGGGAGCCTAAGGTGAACAGAGAAAGGACGCGAATGCTTGAACAATTCGTGGCAGTGATGCCGGGCACTTTGGCCCCCGCATTGCTGGTGATGAGCCTGAGCGTGATGCTCACGGTCGGCGAGGGGCGAGATAAGCCGATAAGCTCGCATTGGCGTCTCATCGGCCTGATCGTCGGTCTGATCGCCGCCATCGTATTCGCCGGCCTGCGCGCCTCGGCCGTGATCAATCAGCGCACGTTCGTCAACTACCCGGTGTTGTGGTGCGCGATCATTGCCGACATCCTGACCATCGTCGTGGTGGTGTTCGCACGCCGCATCACCACCAATTGGCAGCAGCACAAGGTGTTCATGCACATCGCTAACGCCGTGGCCGCCATCGACATCGCACTCACCCTGTTCTACGCGCTGCCGGACGTGATTCTGCAGCTCACCATCTGGGTGGAACCAGGGGAGACCGCATTCACTTCGGCCATGCTGCTGCGCGCTCTTGGTTTCCTGCTTGGCGTGGCCATGTCCATTATTGTGGCCGCCATCTTCCGCACGATGCGCACCACTGCCGTGCGCTGGGCGTTCACCGTGGCCGTCGCGGCCATGATGGTGATTCTGCTGATTCAACACTTCACTGGTCTTGCCCAGATTCTGCAGGCGCGAGGCTTCCCGATGAACCATACGATGTTCGTGGCGCTGGCTTGGTCCATCAACCAGAACTCCACGATGATTATGGCGCAGGCGCTGGTGTTCCTGATTCCCGCCGTGGCCTCCATCGTGGCCGGTTTCCGTATGAAAACCCATGATGTGCCGGGAGCCAACGAGGCCACGTTGCGCCGGCATAAGGTATTCCGCCGCCACGCCATCGCCGCTGCCGTGTGGAGCCTTATCGCAGCCATCGGCGTCACAGCAACCCTGACCGTGGGCGTTGCCGCGACCCATCAGACCATCACCCTTTCGCCGCCGGAAGCCTACTCGCTCAAGGACGGCGTGGCCACCATCCCCTTCAGCCAGGTCGAGGACGGCCACCTGCACCGCTTCGAATACAAGGCCAAGGACGGCACCGTCATGCGCTTCATCATCATCCGAAAGAACGGTGGCGCGTACGGCATCGGCCTGGACGCCTGCGAGAACTGCGGCGACGCTGGCTACTACGAGAAGGACGGCAAGATCATCTGCAAGAAGTGCGAGGTGGCCATCAACCTGGCGACCATCGGCTTCAAGGGTGGCTGCAACCCGATACCATTCCCGTACAAGACCGGCCACGGCAAGATCACCATTCAAACTACGGATCTGGACGCGCTGAGCGCCCACTTCCGGTGAGTCAGGCAGGAGACAAGAATCATGTTCTTTCTGCGCATGATTACTCGCTCGTTCACCCGACAGCTGCGCCGGCGCCTGCTTATCGCGCTGACCGTATGCCTGTCGGCGACCGTGTCCGTATCGATGCTGGGCGTCGTGTTCGACGTGGGCGACAAGCTCAACGCCGAGCTGTCCACCTACGGTTCGAACATCACCGTGCAGCCCAAGGCGGATGCGGTCGTTTCCGACCTGTACAACACCGAGTCGGGCGGCGCGACGTCCACCAGCGACCCGACCGCTTTTCTGAAGGAGTCGGACGCGGCCAAGATCAAGACGATCTTCTGGTCGTTCAACATCACCAGCTTCGCGCCGCAGCTCAACATCCACGCCACGGTGAACGGTACCAACGTGCCGGTCGTCGGCACGTGGTTCAACAAGAACCTCAAGATCTCCACCGGCGAGACTACCGTCGTGGGCGTGGAAGGCATGCGCTCGTGGTGGCAGCTGGACGGCAAGTGGCCCAAAGACGATTCCGACCAGGGCGTGATCGGCAAGACGCTGGCCTCCGAACTCGGCGTGACCACCGGCGACACCATCACCCTCAACAAAACCACCGCCTCAGGCAAGAAGAACGAGCAGAAAATCAAGCTCACCGGTGTCTACGATTCCGGCGACGAGGACAACGGCTCGCTCTACATCGCCTCCTCCACGGCCCAGGTACTCGCCGACCTGCCCGATTCGGTCGACAAAATCGAGGTCAAGGCCCTGACCACGCCGGAGAACGACCTGGCCCGTAAGGCCGCCGCGAACCCGGCCGCGCTGAGCCAGGAGGAATGGGAGACCTGGTACTGCACCGCCTACCCGAGCTCGATCGCCTATCAGATCGAAGAGGTGATTCCGGGCGCGGTGGCCAAGCAGGTGCGTCAGGTGGCCGCGTTGCAGGGCAATGTGCTGCAAAAGACGCAGGCCGTGATGATTCTGATGACCGTGCTGAGCCTGATCGCCGCAGCCGTGGCCGTGGCCAACCTGATGGTCGCCTCGATCGGCGAACGGTCGGGCGAGCTGGCGTTGCTCAAGGCGCTCGGTGCCACCGATGCCGCGGTATCCCGCCTGATGCTGGCCGAAACGGCGGCAATCTCGCTGCTGGGCGCGATTGTGGGCGCGCTGCTCGGTTCCGGCGTGGCCCAGCTGATAGGCCGGGTGGTGTTCGGTTCCGGCATTACGATGCGGCCGATGGTGTTCGTGCTGGTGTTCGTGCTGCTGGCTGTCACCGTGCTGCTGGCGTCCGCCTCATCGATTCGTTCGATTCTGAATCTCAAGCCCGCGGAGGTGCTCCATGGTCGCTGAGTTTATCTACGTAGGTGTGGAAGGAGGGAACCGATGACCAACACCGGTATGTTCTTCAGAATGCTGTTCAGCGCCGTGTTCCGTCGGCGTTCGCGCGCGGTGATGGCTGTGGTGGCGTCGCTGGTCGGCGCAGCCACACTGTTCTGTCTGGCGATGATCTGCCTCGCTGTGCCGCAGCAGATGAACGAGGAGATGCGTGCGTACGGCGCGAACCTGATTGTCACGCCCACCGAATCGACCAATGCTGACGGCAAGGCCGGCATCGACAAGGCGATGGTGCAGCACACCACTGGAATGGTCAAGGCCAAGGGTTCCGCGAAATACGCCACCTACCGCTACGAGAACGTGCGCGTCAACGCCTCGCCGTACGTGATGGCCGGCGTGAATGCGGCGCAGGTCAAGAACCTCAACCATCACTGGGTGGTCGACGGCTCGTGGCCGACCGACGGCAAGGTGCTGGTCGGACGCGACATCGCCGACGCCATCGGCCTGAGAATCGGCTCCGCCATCACCATCGGCTACCGTGCATCCGATAACGCCAGCACCAACGGCACTTCGTCGAACTCCTCGATCGACCAGCAAACCAAAGACGGCCGTGTCTCCAGTGACATCATGGACACCTCCGGTACCGAATTCCGCGTGGCCGGCATCGTGGACACCGGCGGCAGCGAAGACTCGATCATCTACGCCACCAACGCCGACGTCAACAAGCTCACCGGCATCACGCGCGGCGTGGACGTCATCGAGTATTCGGCCGGCGCCAGCGACCTCGCAGGCCTGGTGTCCAGCATCAACGACATGACCTCCATGCACGTCAAGGCACAGCAGGTCACCAAGATCACCGCCTCCGACACCCGCATCATCACCATGCTGCAGACGCTGTTCTGGATCGTCTCGCTGGTGGTGCTGGTGCTGACGCTCGTCGGCGTCGGCACCACAATCAGCTCGATCGTCTCGCAGCGACGCAACGAGATTGGCCTGCGCAAGGCCCTCGGTGCTAGCTCGCGTGCCATCGGCACCGAGTTCTACATCGAATCGTCGCTCTACGGCCTGATTGGCGGCCTCATCGGCACCGCAATCGGCTACGGACTCGCCAGTTGGCTGTGCGTGGCGGTGTTCGAACGCTCCATCGTATTCAACTGGTGGCTGGCCCTGATTTCCGTGCTGTTCAGCGCGCTGGTCGCCATCGTCGCCTCCATCCCGCCCGTCCACCGCGCCACCCGCATCGACCCCGCCGTCGTGCTTCGCGAAGAATAAAGAAAGAGAAACGTCATGCTACTTGAACTCGACCACATCTCGAAGATCTACGGCGACCTGCGTGCCGTGGACGACCTCAATCTGACCGTGCCGGAAGGCGAATGGCTCGCCATCGTCGGCTCCTCCGGCTCAGGCAAGACCACGCTGATGAACATGATTGGCTGCATGGACACGCCCTCCAAGGGCTCCGTGAAGCTGGAAGGCCGCAAGCTGGAGGACCTGAACGCCACGCAGCTGGCCGACGTGCGCAAGAACCTCATCGGACTGGTGTTCCAGAAGTTCTATCTGGTGCCGCACCTGACCGCCGTGGAAAACGTGATGGTGGCCCAGTACTACCATTCGGTGGTCGATGAGAAGCAGGCCATGGAGGCGCTGGAAAAGGTCGGCCTGAAGGACCGCGCCCACCACCTGCCCGGCCAGCTCTCCGGCGGCGAGCAGCAGCGCGTGTGCGTGGCCCGCGCGCTGATCAACGACCCGAAGCTGATTCTGGCCGATGAGCCCACCGGCAACCTCGACGAGAAGAACGAGAAAATCGTGCTCGACCTGTTCCGCAAGCTGCACGAGCAGGGCACCACGATTATCGTGGTCACCCACGATGCGCTGGTCGCCAGCTGCGCGCAGCGCGAGATCATGCTCAACCATGGCGTGCTCGTCGGTGAGAAGTGGAATGACGAGGATGCGCGCAAGGCCTACGAGGCGGCCGGCGGCAAGCCCGCCTCCACGGGTGCACAGGTCGAGGGCGCGCAGAACGGCGAGACCGCCATTGGTTTCACTGACCCCACCAAGGCCGCGAAAACCGGCGGCGAGGAGTAGGGCCGTCAGGGGCATCGAGCAGTATGTGAGGAATACATGGCAAGCTGATGGTCTCTCCCCCAGTCAGCTTCGCTGACAGCCCCCCTCGTCAGAGGGGGGCTTAAGGAGCGTGAATATGACCGAAAAGAGTACGTTGAAGAAATCCGCGACATTGGCGGCGGCCGGACTGGTCGTGGCTGGCGCGCTGCTGGCCGGATGCGGCGAATCCAAGGCCGCGCCGATGGACGATGCGTACGCCGGCAACTCGGGCGAGACCGAGAAGTCGCAGGAAGAGCAGTCGCAATCCCAGTCGAACGGCTCCGATAGCTCCGACGGCTCCGATTCCAGCTCGTCGCACAACGACCCGTCCACCACCACGTCCGACAAGAAGGACACCGGCAACTACAAGGACGGCAACTACTCGATCAACGGCCAGTACGGCCCGGTAGGCGAGGATTCCATCGACGTCCATCTGACCATCAAGGACGGCAACGTCGAGACCGTCAATATCATTGGGCACCCGTTCACCACGATTTCCAAGAACCATCAGGACGACTTCGCCAAAGCCATTAACGGCGTGGTGGACGGCAAACCTCTGAAGGGTCTCAAAGTGGACAAGGTCGCCGGCGCCAGCTGGACCTCCGACGCCTTCAACAAAGCCCTCGAAGTCGCCCGCCAGGAGGCTTCGATTCAGGAGTAAGACCGCTACTTCAGCAATGCTGGCCACAGCAGATCGGCCATGCGCGAGGCCCAGGCGGTGTCGTCGTCCATTGCTTTGCCCTCGATGGCCTCATACGCCACCAAAGATCCGATAATCGTGGACAACAGCAACTTCTCGTCAACGTCCTCGCGAAACACGCCCTGCGCGACTCCCTGCTTGAGGAACGCCCCCACACGCTCCAGCCACGGGGTCACCACTTGGTCGACGATGTGCTGGAAGAACTCGGCCTCGCTGGACAATACAATGCCCACGCGCTTGACGTCGATGTCGTTGTCGCGCACCCAATCGACCAATCGCTGCAATAGTTGCGTGAAATGCTTACGCGTGGGGCTGGGCACTGGGTCGGAATCCGGGATGGCCAGATACATCGCGCTGATCTCGTGCAGCAGCTCGTCGGCATTATGATATCGGCGGTAAATCGTGGTTTTGGCCACACCGGAGCGCCGGGCCACCTCCTCGATGGTCACGCCGCTGATGCCGCGGTCCACCGCAATCTGCAGCGTGGCTCGCATGAGCTTGCGATCCGTCGCCTCGCGCGTGCGCTCACCGCGCGGTGTCGCCGTCGTGTCTGTCATCTCCGTCATCTCTTCTCTTCGAAATATGCTCCCGTACGCTCCCGCTGGCGAGAGCTGGCTGGCAAAGCCAGACTGAGGGTGGTAAGTCCATGCCGTTTGTAGGCAACTCCCGGATAATACCTACTAGCTCAGCACTTTAGTGCTCTCGACTTGGGCTACATACCACTGGTTGGACCGCACCAGTGGCTTCCTGAGCAACAGCCCAAGCAACAGTAGCGGCGGCACGAATGCCAGCAGCATTCCGGCGGCCCGCCAGTAATCCATGTCGTAGATGCCGGCGATGGCCGCACGCATCATCGTCACCGCATGGGTGAGCGGCAAGAGCGGACTGACTTTGGCGATGAAGTCGGGCAACATCTGCACCGGGTAGGCAGCGTTCGCACCCGAAATCTGCACGATGAGCATAAGCACGCCGATTGCCTTACCCACATTGCCGAAACTCACCACCATCGTATAGGTGAAGAACGAGAACACCAGCGAGGCCAGCCATCCAGACAACATAAACAGCAGCGGATGCACGGCCTGCACGCGCAGGAACAGCAAATCGCCACCGAGCGACACCGTGGATTGCAGCAGCGCAATCAGCGCGAACACCCCGTAATGCCCAAGGAAGAGCCGATGCGGCCGCGGATCGCCCAATGCTTTGCGCGTCCGGCGAGACACGGTGGTTTTCAGCGTCACCACCATCAGCAGCGCGCCCACCCACAGCGGCAGCAGCGTGTAGAACGGTGCCATCGACGAACCGAAATTCGCCACCGGGAATACGGCCTTGCGCCTGAGCTGCACCGGTGCGGCCAACGTACTGGCCAGCGTTTCGGGATCATTGCCCAGCACCTCTTTGACCATGCCCATATCGCCACTGTTTAGTGCGTCGCTCAGTGTGCTGTTGAACGAAGCCAGTTCGGCGCCGGCGGAACGCAGTTTGCCGGACACCTTGTCCAAGGTAGTGCGAGCGTCGCTGAGCATATCGCTGGCGTCGTCGGAAGTCCCTTTCAGGTCGCCGAGCGTGGAGTCCAACTGGGTGGCGCCGGAACTCAGTATGCCGGAGGCGTCAGCGACGGTGGACGACAGGGAGTCGATTTGCGGTTTCACCGTGGCCGAGAAATCTGACTTGATATTGGCAATACTGTTCTGCGCTTGATCAGCCAGATTCTTGACCTGCGCATGCTGATCCTGCGCGTCCTGATTGCCTTGGCGAATATCGGTCGCCGCCGTATTCAGCGCTTGCCGCAGCCTGTTTTGTCGTGCGATTGAACGGTCAATCGCCGTGATGATGGATGAGTCGTTGCCCAGTATGCCGGCCAACGTGTTGCGAATTTCAGTGTATTTCTCCGTCTGCTTGCCAATGGCCGTGGCTTGACGGTCCAATTCGTCGGCGACCGTGGTGGCACCATCATTCGCGTCGGAATACAGCTTGTCTATGGAATCGGACACCGCGCCGAAACTGGAGGCGCTCGCGTCCAGTGCGCTGCTCATCGCGTCAGCGGTGGTGCCCAGGGCTCCGGCCACGTCGGTGACTTCCTGTTTGGCGCTGGCAAGATCCTTGCCGCCTTGTTTGGCGGCAGAGGAAACCTGAGTGATTAGTGAGTTCGAGGTGTCGAGCAAGGCGCCGGCCGTATCGGTCAATGCGCTGTATGTGCCAAGCAGATCCGCAGTATCGTCAAGCTGTGTGGCGAAATTGGCGATGTTGGCGTTGAAGGTATTCAGTTGCTCTTTGGCCTCGGGCTTGGACAGCTGATCGGCCAGCGAAGACGCGATTTCCAGCCCGGCCGAAGTGATGGTCTTAGCGAACGTGGTGTTGATTTCCGCCGCAACCTCATCCGTGCCCTCGTTGAGCAGATTCGGTGCCAGCGCGTTCTTCTTCTCGTTGCGGTAATAGGTCAGTTCGGCATGCTGCACGTCGTCGGAGAAGAAGGTCATCATGTCTTTGCTGAACGACTTCGGAATTACGATGGCCGCGTAGTATTTGCCGGATCGTGCGCCCTCGACGGCATCGGCTTTGGACGTGATCGTCCAATCGAGCTGACTGTTGGCGCGCAGCGCGTTCACCACCTGATCGCCGACCGTGACTTTCACCGGGATCAGGTCGGAACGATACCCCTCATCCACATTCGCCACCGCGAATTTCAGGTTCTTCATATTCGAGAACGGGTCCCAGCATGCGGCCACGTTGAACCAGGTGAACAGGCCGGGAATCATCACCAAGCCGATCACGATGATGATGGAGACCACGTTGCTGGTCAGGCGTTTGATGTCGCCGGTAAACAGTTTCCACATGGTGTTCATCGTGCGTGCCTGCCTTCCTTGGTCGGCGGAATAGTGGGGATGATTGCGGTAACAGCGGCGCTCGGGTCCGCTTCTTCGTGGCGTTCGGCGGAGGTGTCGCGACGCTTGGCCTTATGCCCGTACAGCATGGCGCGGATCGACTCGTCGGAGAGGCTGCCGAGCTCGGTTTGGCGGCGGATGGAATCGCGCATGAATTCCACGACCATCAGGAAGCCCATGATGATGAGCACCCATGCCAGCCATGTGCCCATGACTACGATTTTCTCGCTGGTGGTCAGCGCAAACACGATAATGAGCGCGGCCGGCACCACGAATCCGGCAATAAGCGCACCCAGCAGCAGCCGGGGATAACGGTAGGCGAATTTGGCGGCCCGACGTTCGATGGCATGACGGTATTCGTCGTGGTCGGCCAGTGCTGCAATGGCCTGAGTGACACGGTATTCGCTGCCAGGCAGGTGCACCGGCTCGCCGATAATCATGTCGCTTTCCTTGATTTCCCGCGCGAACAGGCGGTTGAGATTGGCCAGTTTCGGCCGGGCGCCGAGGCCAAGCGCAAAGGCCAGAACCACGAAAACCAGCAATTTGCCGATATAGGCGAACCAGAGGCCGTCGTAGAAGCCGCCGATGGGTTCACGCATCGCGTCAATCGAATAGGTGAACGGCAGCAGCGGGTAGATGGCGCGGAAGAACGCGGGCATCATTTCAATCGGGTACAGGCCGGAGGCGCCCGGCACCTGCAGAATGACCAGCGCCACGCATACGCCTTTGCCCACGTGCATGAACGTGGTGGAGAGGGCGAAAATCACCGACATATACACCAGTGAGGTGATGACGCAGGTGAGCAGAAACACTGGGGCGCTCGCGCATTGAATGCCGATGACAAGATCGCCGATGGCCGTGACCAGGCCTTGGACGGCAGCCAGCGTGGCCAGTAGCAGGAAGCGACCGAGATAGCCTTGGGTTGGTGTGAGATCGTCGATGCCCTCATCATCGGTTTCGAGTTTGGGAATGACCACGAGCACGAACGCGCCCACCCACAAAGACAGGGTGGTGAACAGCGGTGCCATGCCGGAACCATAGGAGGCGACCGGATAGACGGCCTGTTCGCTGATAACAGTGGGGGAGAGCATGAAGTCGGCGATTGTGGCGGCATCCAGTTTGCCGTCGGTGCCGATCAGGGAACTGAGTGAACTGGAGATGCTCAGGGCTTTGATGTCGGTGACCAGCGTATCGAGCTTGGTTTGTACGCCGGCCAGCGCCTTATCGGTGTCGCGCAGCGCGGTCACCGTGGTGGAGGCTGCTTTGTCGAGTTGGTCGAGGGTATGCTTCGACTGATCGATGAGTGAGCCTTGCGACGTGATGCCGGTCGACAGAGTGCTGGCGGTCGAGCTGAGGGCGTTGAGACCGGTGTTGAGCTGAGGAATGGCGCCGGAGGTGATGGTGCCGCGAGCGGTATTGGCCTCGCGCACCGTGGTTTGGGTGGCGGTATTGAGATGCTGCGCCAATCCGGCGGTGTCTGTGGAGGCATTGCCGATAGTGGTGTTCAGGCTATCGAGGTTGCCCAGTGCGCCGGCAAGCTCGCTATTGCGGCTTTCCAGTGTGGCAATGGCGGATTGCAGCGGTTCTCGATTGGCGTTCGGCAGCCCTTTGAGTTGGTCGATGATGTCGGCGTTCGCTTGGTTGATGTCTTCCGCCGTATTGATCAGTCCGCCTACCTGCTGATTGGCGGCGCTGATGGTTCCGGTTACCGTGCCCACGCTTTGGTTGGCCTGTGCTGCGGCTTGGCTCAGCAGGCTTGAGCCTTGGTCAAGCGCTTCGGACGTGGAGGTGACGAAGCCGTTCAGACTGGTCTGGGTAGTGCCGATCAGGGTGGAGACGCCGGCCAGACCTTCTGCAGTGTCGATGCCAAGTGTGCGCGCGTCGTCCAGCGCCTGACGTGCGGTGCGTGTCTGCTCTGGGGTGTCGGTGAGTTTGGTGGTGAGCTTGGCGATGGTGCTGCGTGTGTGCTGCACATCGTCGGAGGCCTTGGCAAGGGCCGTGAGGGCCTTGGCTTTGGTGGTGTCTTCGGTACTGATGGCTTTGCCGTCAACCGTATTGATGACTTCGGTAAGTACTTCGGATACGGTGGAGACGAATGTGGAATTGACCGTGCGGTCCACAGTGGACGCGCCGACGTCGGTGATTTTGGGGGCGATGGCGCTGGCTTTTTCGTTGACGTAATACTCCAGAGTGGGCCGACTCTTGCCGCCGGTCACCACGCCGGCGAGATCGTCGGAAAAGTCTTTGGGAATGATGATGGCTGCGTATGCCTTGCCGGATTCCACTTGGTCCATGGCCTCGGCTTCGGTGACGAAGGTCCAGCCGAGCTGGTCGTTGCTTCTCATCTGCTTGACGATTTGATCGCCGAGGTTCTGCTTGCCGATGAGCGCGTTGTCGGTGCCGTCGTCATTGTTGGCGATGGCGACGGTGATGCCTTTGGTATTGCCGTACGGGTCCCAGAAGCCGACGATGTTGTACCACGAATACAGTGGCGGGATGAACACCATGCCGAACAGGATCACCCATGCGGCCGGCACCTTGAACAGGCGCAGGAAGTCGCGTCTGAGGACCTTGAAGATATTGCCCACTGATACCTCCGGAGCTTGGTGTTGCTTGGTTGCTACGTTTTCCGTAGCGATACGTTAATCGTAGCGCTACGTTTGTAGTAGCGTAATACGGCTGCCGGAGATTAATGGGGTGATTGATGATGTTTTTGGCGGAATAACGCTGCTGCCCAGCGGCTTATCGTGTGTCGCTGGGCAGAGCGAAAGGCGTTCTGGAACTTATTGACAAGATTTCTGGATGGTTTTTGGACGTTTCCTGAACGCGATGGATAGGCTCGGTGCTCGGCAATGTAGACAGACATGTACCGACCGCCCATCAAGTTCAGCAAAACCGCAATCGGGTGATAGGGTGAGGGGACGCTATGTGGGGAGGAAACCATGGTTGAATTCAAGGACGATGGCACGGCCACTACCCCCGGCAAGCCGCGGGAGAACCGTGACGCCGAGTCCGCAGTCGTGGCCGATCTGGTGGCCGTCGAACTGGACGACGCCGGCTTGAACCTGAACGCCAAGCGATTACCGATTCTGGCGCGCATCTATGGCGCGGTCGTGCTGCTGGACGGACTCGCCACATTGCCGATTATGGTGATTTCCATCCTCTATGCCGTGCGCGAGATTCTGGATGGTCATGTGCACGTCGATGCGATGAGCCTGACCTTCATCCTGTCCGCGATTCATGCGGTGGTGCTGGTAGTCAGTGCCGCATGCCTGATTGTGCTCGGCGTGATGCTGCTGCGCAATCATCGCCGGTATGCCGCGCGCTGGACCTACGTGCTGATGCCGTTGACGTTGGCCGACGGCATGCTGTCGCTGGCCCTGACCGGCCTTGGCTTCAACCTGCTGCTGCCGCTGATTCAGATGATTATTCTCGTCGTGATTTCGGTGACCGCCGATCCCTCCCTGAGCGAGGAACGCCGTCTGCAGCGCGCGCTCAGGCGTATGGACGATCGCGATGATTATGAATCGGCTGTGGCGGCCGGCATGCTAGGCCGCGACCAGTCCGGCAAGGGCTATATTGCGCTGGACTTTTTCAATATCTTCTGGCTGTTTACCATCGCTTCGGTGGGTGGCCTGATTGTGGAGACGATCTACCATATGGCGCTGTATAACGGTGAACTTCAGGACCGCGCTGGTTTGCTGTGGGGCCCGTTCTCGCCGATTTACGGCTGTGGTGCGGTATTGGTAACCGTGTGCCTGAATCGTCTGTGGAAGGCGAATCCGTTCTTGATTTTCTGCGCTTCGGCGGTGATCGGCGGCGCGTTCGAATATTGCACCAGCTGGTTCATGGAAGCGGCGTTTGGTATTACCGCGTGGGATTACACCGGCCGTTGGCTGTCCATCGACGGACGTACTTCGGGCCAATTCATGTTCTTCTGGGGACTGATTGGTGTGGTGTGGATCAAGTGGCTGTTACCGCGACTGCTGGCTCTGATTAATCGCATTCCATGGAAAGTGCGGTATTCGCTGACTGCGGTATGCACGGTGCTGATGGTGATCGACATTGCCTTCACGCTGATGGCCTTGGATTGCTGGTATGGGCGCATGGCCGGCCAGCCGCAGGATTCACCGGTCGCGATGTGGTTCAGCGAACGCTACAGCGACGCTTACATGGCCAATCGCTTCCAGACCATGCATATCGACCCTTCCAAGGCCGGGCGTATGTGAATGGCCGGCAAGTAATTACGCTTCGCGGGCAGAAGGTGCGTAGAACCTAAGACAGCCCTCGCGTGTGGGTGGTAAGCGGGATACACTTTCAAGCGTTGAAGGAATGATTCCCTCCGCTGATGCGCTGTTTTGTGACGCGCGTGATGACGATGGGACAATCAAACGAAAGGCAAGGCACATGGCCGAAGCTACAGCAAACATTGGTGTGATTGGACTGGCCACGATGGGCTCCAATCTGGCGCGTAATCTGGCGCACCATGGCAACACGGTGGCGTTGTTCAACCGCCACTACTCGCGTACCGAGAAGCTCATGAACGAGCATGGCACCGAAGGCAACTTCGTGCCGGCCGAAACGCTCGAGGAATTCGCCGCGTCCCTGAAGCGTCCGCGTACCGCCATCATCATGGTCAAGGCCGGTGCTCCGACCGACGCGACCATCGCGCAGCTGGAAGAGGTGTTCGAACCGGGCGACATCATCGTCGACGGTGGCAACTCCTTCTTCAAGGACACCATCAAGCGTGAGAAGGAAGTACGTGCCAAGGGCTTCCACTTCGTGGGTTGCGGCGTGTCCGGTGGTGAGGAAGGCGCGCTCAACGGCCCGTCTCTGATGCCCGGTGGCACTGCGGAATCCTGGAAGACCTTGGGCCCGATTCTTCAGTCCATCGCCGCCAAGGTGAACGGCGAACCGTGCGTGACCCACATCGGCACCGATGGTGCCGGCCACTTTGTCAAGATGGTGCACAACGGCATCGAGTATGCCGATATGCAGGTGATTGGTGAGGCGTATGACATTCTGCGCCGTGGACTCGGCATGGATGCCGAGGAGATTGGCGACGTGTTCGCTGAATGGAACAAGGGCGACCTTGACTCCTACCTGATCGAGATCACCGCTGAGATTCTGCACCACAAGGATGCCGAGACCGGCAAGCCGTTCGTGGACGTGGTCGTGGATCATGCCGGCATGAAGGGTACTGGTACGTGGACCGTGCAGACTGGTCTGGAATGTGGTTCTCCTGTGGCTGCCATCGGTGAAGCCGTGTTCGCTCGTGCACTGTCTTCGCACGGTGAGCTGCGTGAAGACGCTCAGAAGGAAGGTCTGGCTGGACCGAACAAGACCATCGATCTGGCCGGAGAAGACAAGGCCGCGTTCGTCGAGGACGTGCGCAAGGCTCTGTTCGCTTCCAAGGTCGTGGCCTATGCTCAGGGCCTGAACGAGATTCAGGACGGTGCCAAGGAATACGGCTGGGATATCAACCTGTCCGAAGTGGCCCGCATTTGGCGTGGCGGCTGCATTATTCGCGCCCAGTTCCTGCTCGACCGCATCACCGAGGCCTTCAGGGGCGATAACCCGCCGGCTTCCCTGCTGTTCGATCCGTACTTCGAGAAGATCATCGGCGAATCGCAGGATGCATGGCGTCGCGTGATCGTTCGCGCGGTGGAGGCCGGCATCCCGACCCCGGTGTTCTCCAGCTCCCTGGCGTACTACGATGGTCTGCGCTCCAAGCGCCTGCCTACCGCTCTGACCCAGTCCCAGCGTGACTTCTTCGGTGCCCACACCTACGGTCGCGTAGACAAGCCCGGCGTGTTCCACACGCTGTGGGCTGAAGAAGGCAAGCCTGAAATCGAGGCGTAGCCTCGTGATTTCAGGTTTAGGACAGCCCTGTGGGCTGTCCGGCCTTCTTCAGGCTCGGCGATAGCCGAGCTGAGAAAACAGCAAGTCCGAGATCGAGGCGTAGCCTCGCGATCTCGGGCTTAGGGGAGCCCGGTGGGCTCCCCGGCCCTCTTCGGAGCGAGGCGGCTATGCCGCCGAGCCAACACTGAGCCTCGCCGCAGGCGAGTCCCTAATTGCAGGGGCCGGCGGCGAAGAGGGCAAGTCCGAGATTGAGGCGTAGCCATAGACGAATTAAGCCCCCTCATCAGAGGGGGCTTAATTCACTCACAACTCGGTGACGGTTTCTTCGGTGGAGAACCAGATGAACTCGTCCACTCCGTTGGCGTAGGAGGACGGGTAATCCGGGTTGTTGGGCTGCTCGAAGACATGGGCCAGCGATTCGGCTTTGCCGGCACCGGCGGCGAAGAACCACGTATGGCGTGAACGCGCGATGAGCGGCGCGGTCAATGAAACACGCAGCGGCGGCATCTTGGGGGAGTGGTTCACACCCACGGTGAGCCTATCGGTAACCTTGACCTCATCATGACCAGGGAACAGCGACGCATAGTGACCGTCCGGTCCCATGCCGAGAATCATCAGATCGATTACCGGTTCCGGCCCCAATTCATTCACCAACTCGCGCTCATAGTCGCTCGCGACATCGTCCAGCAACGCATCATTCGCGGCATCGGCGGCGGCGCGAACGGAAGCGTCATCGCTGTCGGCCTGATCCATCACATCGGCGATGTCATCGGCTGAACGGGTATCGGCCGCCATCTCATGAATATTCGACTCAGGCAGCTTGCCATCTGCCACCAGCTGGTCAAGCAGCAGGCGACGGGCCTCCAAAGCATTGCGATCGGTGTCGTAAGCCGGCACAAAACGTTCGTCGCTCCACCAGAAATGCACGCGCGACCAATCAATCGCGTCAGCCAGCGGATCGTTCAGCACCAAGCCCAGCGGCTGCGCGGCCGAACCGCCAGACAGCGCCACATCCACACGCGTGCGATGCGTGCCATCAGGCAATCGTTCGGCGAGCAAATCGAGTAGCGCCAAGACAAAACGTTGCGCGCCAGCCTGAATCATCAGATCTTTATTCGGATACACAATGAGTTTTCGAGTTGCCATGTATGGTCCTTGTATGGGGTATGTGTCGTACTTTGCAATGTGGATTGTGTTGTCAGTTGACAACACAATCCACATTGTGCGACATCGCATATGTCACTTTATTACTCCGCGGGCATGAGCTTCGGCATCGCATGAGGTAGGAAACGATGAGCAACGGCGTTGGCATGGCTCGGCCACAATTGCCGAACTCATTCCAACGCCGCTGTGGCAACGGGTTCTACCGACTTCAGTGACGAATCAGATCCCAGCCTTCGTTGATGACCTCGGCGTAGATCTCATCGGGATCGATGCGACGCAGTTCCTCGGTCAGGCAGTCCTCGATGGTGCGCATCGGCACGGACACTTCCTGCGGAGTCTGGCCGGGCAGCGAGATCAGCGCTTGGTCCTCATACGGGCGTTCCAGCGAGATCACACCGTCCTCACGGGTCAGGTACACGCCGGTCACGGCCTGCGCGTCGGGCACGAACTCAGTTTCGACTGGTACGCCAAGTTTCAGACGCAGCCATGCGCACAGCATTTCCATAGGCAGGAAGTCGGCCTTGCCGGTCACCTTCGCGGCGGTGATGGGCAGGTGCGGCGGCTGATCGAGCATCGAGGCGAGCATTGCGCGCCAGACGGTCAGTCGTGTCCAGGACAAGTCGATATCTTCCGGTGTCCAATTGCGGCGCAAACGCTCAATCGTGGCCTCCGGATTATTGGAGTGCAACGCGTCGGTGATGCGACTGCGGGCCATCGCACCCATCAGATCCTTGGCCGGGTTCGACGGCGGTGTGGTCGGCCACCACGCCACTACAGGCGCATCCGGCACAAGCAGCGGGATAACCAGCGTATCCGGGTGGTTGATAAGGCCACCGCGCGGACGCAAGATGATGATCTCACCGGCACCGGCGTCCGCGCCGAATCGCACTTGGGCGTTCAGGTTGGAATCGTTCGGATCGTTCGGGCCGTCGGTCAAATCGACGGCCGGATTATCGCGACTCCCCCCCCCCCC
>ERZ779885.1969-NODE-1969-length-19736-cov-3.478228_pt1 | contig 19736 bp, 19 predicted proteins | sample MGYA00511554_ERZ779885 | MGnify/ENA primary metagenome ERZ779885 (study PRJEB29588, sample SAMEA2160998) | human gut metagenome | biome: human gut; feature: human-associated habitat; material: faeces | place: Denmark | collected 2008/2010 ... | reverse complement strand
TCGTCATGGACGGCGGCAAGATGAGCAAGTCCAAGGGCAACGTCGTTGACCCGTACAAGCTTGCCGACATGTTCGGCGTCGATGCGCTCAGGTTCTTCCTGCTGCGCACCTTCCCCTTCGGCTCGGACGGCAACTTCTCAAACGAGCTGCTTATATCCACGATAAACACCGACCTTGCAAACGACCTGGGCAACCTCGTTTCGCGCACGACCGCAATGGTCGAAAAGTATTTCGGAGGCACCCTGCCTGCCGAGCGCGAGGCCGACGCTGTTGACGAAGAGCTTAAAGAGCTTGCGCGCACGAGCCGCGATAAGTACGAGCAGCAGATGGACAAGCTCCAGCTCCACCTCGCGCTCGAGGAGATCTTCAAGCTCATCCAGCGCGCAAACAAATACATCGACGAAACAGCTCCCTGGCAGCTTGCCAAGGATGAGAGCAAAAAAGCTCGCCTTGCAAGCGTTCTGTATAATCTGCTCGAGTGCCTGCGCATAAGCCTCATCATGCTCAAGCCCTTCATCCCCGAAAGCTGCGACAAGGCATTCGCGCAGATCGGCGCATGCGAGAAGTGCTCAAGCTGGGACAGCGCCGCCGTTTTCGGCGCCCTGCCGGCAGACGTCACCGTCCGCAAGGGCGAAACGCTCTTCCCCCGACTCGATATGGAAAAGGCTCTTGCCGAGCTTGAGAAGATGAACGCTCCGGCAGCGCCGAAGTTTGACCCCATCGAGCCGGAAGTCACCATCGACGATTTTTCAAAGTGCGATATGCGCGTGTGCAAAGTCCTCTCCTGTGAGGCCGTGAAAAAGAGCAAGAAGCTTCTGAAGTTCAAGCTCGATGACGGCACCGGCACTCCGCGCCAGATACTCTCCGGCATCCACGAGTTCTACGAGCCGGAGCAGCTCGTCGGCAAGACCGTCGTTGCGATCCTCAACCTGCCCAACCGCAAGATGATGGGCGAGGACTCCTGCGGCATGCTCATCTCCGCCGTGCACGAGCACGACGGCAAGGAACAGCTGCATCTGCTGATGCTCGACGATAACATCCCTGCCGGCTTCCGCCTGTGCTGAAAGGAGAAACGCATTGAACCTTAATCTTAACGTCATAAAGTTTTTGCAGCAGTACGACAGCGACCCCGAGCTGCGCGCAAAGGTCGAGCAGGCCGAGATGATGTATCCCGGCTCGCTGGAGATACGCGAATCGGTCGTCGAGGATGTGCTGATCCCCATCGCCGAGGAGATGGGACTGGGCTTCACGCTCATGGACCTGTATAATTACGAGCGCCAGCTCAAGCGCGAGCGCAGCCGCGACGTTGCCCTCACCGAAGAAGAGCTGAAGGCCGCCGACGAGGAGTATCACTACTGGCTCGTCGATAAGGGCTGGGAAAACGACGAATCCTGCTTCAAGCAGGGTGAGCAAAAAGGCATAGACTGAGTTAGGTAACGAGAGCCGAACCGTCATCGGTTCGACTCTCGTCTGCCGATGCGCAAAAAAACAGACGGTCAAAAAGACCGTCTGTTTTCCTTGTCTAAAACTTACGAAAAGGTACATATAATATAGGTAGACTTACGAAAAGTATACCGGCGTCCCCTGAAAAAAACATGTCGATTTTTCACCTTCGGGTTTCCGCTTGTCGCAAGTTTGACGGGAATGAATTCTTTCTCATCTGCTTGCGGTTTTCCTATATTACACTGTAATTTTGTCGTCTTAGACTTTATATTAAATCGGTTTCCCGATGTTAATTTCAACTCTTAATTTGCCTACCAGACAAAAGTGGTTTTTTTATTTTAGGTTAAGCGAATAATTTGGCTTCCTGCCGTCAGGCGCGACACAAGGGTTTCTACCATGTGCGTGTCCTCAGCGCCATTCGACCATGTGGAGAGCTCTCTGTTCGTTATTACGATCAGGCTCCGTGTCTCATTCAAAAATGTCAGTGCGTGGTATAGCTTTGGAAGGTGCTCGTCCGGGATCCTTGCGTACATCATGTCATCAATGATCACGACGGACGACTGCGTTATATATCGGAATTGCCGCTGGTGTCTGTCTGACCGGTCTTTGCGCTCGATGATTTCTAATAAGCGACTGATCGTCATGTACGAGACCTTTTCTCCCGCTTCCAATGCTCTGCGGCCAAGATGCGACGCCAAGGATGTTTTGCCCTTGTCACATTCCCCGATGATGATCAGGTTCTGAAATTCATCGATCCATTGAAGCGATTCCAAACGATCAATCTGCCATGCAATCCCTTCGTTTACTCTGCTCTTAAGAAATTCCTTGTACGGCAGTTTGCTTTCCTTTTCTCGTTTTGCCATAGCTGCTTCCTGCCGCATTTCTATTTCCTGTGAAAGTACCCAGTACAAGTAATCCAAATTGCTGAGCTCCGGTTTGTCTTCCAGCTCTATATAACCATGCGCAATGTTCTGTAAGTTGAGGATCCGCGCTGCTTCTACGATCTTACTGATATCTGTCATGTCTTTCCCTCGCTATTCCGTCTGCTCTTGTTTTGCAGGAATAAAAGAAATTCTTATCCAACAGCTTTTTTGCCGTCCCTGCTCCGTACCGGTATATGATGAAGGCCGCCAGCTCGAAGGCCGTACAGTTCTGGACAGATATGACAAAGCCGTCGCCGAGCTCGAAAAGACGGAGGCAAAGTTCGACGAGGATGTCATGAACTATAACCAGAAGCTTGCGCAGTACAATGTCGGCAAGGACGCCGTAAGCTCCGGCAAAACCGCCTACAACGAGGGCAAAGCGCAGCTTGACGCAGGCTGGGACGCTTACAACGAGGGCTCGGAGCAGCTAAAGAATTATGACAAGGCAAAGGCTCAGTACGACAAGGCTAAGGCTCAATACGACGAAAGCCTTGCCGCATACAATAAGCTCACAAAGGCTATCTCCGATCTCGAGGCTAAGGGTGTGCCGCACCGCGTTGCTCTTGCAATGGTAAGTGTATCGGCCGGTCAGCGAATCACCGATGATTCGCTTGCCGAGATGAAATCCCAGCTTGACAGTGCAAAGAAGCAGCTTGACACCGCCAAAAAGCAGCTCGATCAGGCAGCAAAGGCAAAGGAGCAGCTCAAGGACGCAAAAAATCAGCTTGAGAAGGGTGAATCCGAGCTTAATAACGCAAAGTCTCAGCTTGCCGCCGGCGAAAAGCAGATAAGCGAGCTTGAAAAGGAGATAAGCGGCGGTCAGGGCAAACTCAATGAGCAGCAGAAGGCGATAAGCGATAAGCGCACCGAGCTTGAAAAGACCAAGGCCGATCTTGACGCCAGAAGCGAGAAACTCGAGGCATATGAGGACACATCCGAAAAAGCACAAAGAAGCCGCGACAATCTCATCGACGAGGGCTACGGCACGGCAGAGGATGACAACGCAGCCATACTTTCCGCGGCACAGAAGCACGAGGATAAGCTGCACGGCGAATACCTGAAAGCCAGCATCTCATATTCTGTCACCAATATTACTCGTCTGCTTGCGATAGTCTCCGCCGTAATCGCTCTTTTGAAGCTAAGAAAGAACAAGCTGAAGCCCGCAACAAAGCTCGCAATAGCGGCAACCGCATTCGGTGCGGTCAGCCTCATCGCCTCGATCGTGTTCGGCTTGGTGCATTCGCTTGCATTTGCCGCCGCAGTGTTCACCGCCGTCGGGGTTTGCCTGACCGAAAAGCCCGAGGAGGCATGATTCTTAATTAAAAACGAGCTCCTGCATCATAAGGTGCAGGAGCTCGCTTTTTCAAGGGGGTGTTGAACGAAAGATTTTCAGCACTCTGTCAAATCAATAAGTTTTTTGGGATCGATGTTGCCGCCGGTGAGCACGAAGCAGACCTTTTCGCCGGGCTTGACCTTGAAGCCGCCGCTGATGAGAGCCGCAACGCCGATCGCCGCAGACGGCTCGACAACGACCTTTGCCTTGTAGACGATGTAATTAAGTGCCTTGGCAATTGCGTATTCGGGCACGGGAACTATCTCGTCAACATATTCTTCGATGAGAGGATAGGTGTTGGTGCCGGTAGTGGTTATCATGAGGCCGTCGGCCAGAGTGTCCTTAAGCTCGACGGTTACGGGCTTGCCCTGCTTCCGGCTTTCGGAATAGCGAGGGATACGCTCGGGTTCTGCGCCGATAACACGGCACTTTGGATTTATGGACTTGACAGCCGTTGCAACGCCGGCAAGAACGCCGCCGCCGCCGAGAGGCACAACAACGGTATCGACATCCTTAAGATCCTGCATTATCTCGTAGCCGACAGTACCCTGACCGGCAATGAGCATGGGGTCGTTAAAGGAATGGACTACCGAGTAGTGCTTTTCATCGACTATCTCATACAGCTTCTTATAGCGCTCTATCGAGCCGAAGCCGTGCTGAATGACCTCTGCACCGAGTTTTTTAGCGTTATCGACCTTGACCTGTGGTGCGTTGGTGGGCAGCACGAGCGTCGCCTTTATGCCGAGCATCTTCGCCGCATATGCCACACCGAGAGCGTGGTTGCCGGAGGATGAGGCAATTATGCCCTTTTCCTTTTCCTCATCGGTCATGGTGAGGATCTTATTCGACGCTCCCCTGATTTTAAACGAGCCGGTGAGCTGAAGGCACTCGGGCTTGAAATACACCTCGCAGCCGAGGACCTCGTCAAGTGCCTCGCTTCTGAGTAAGGGCGTGTGCTTAACATAGGGGTGCAGTCTTTCGCTTGCCGCCTCTATATCGGATAGCTTTACTGGTAAACTCATATTTATCTCCTAAATATTCTGCTGTGATACGGGCAGGAGCACACAATGCTCCTGCCCTTGTGTTTTAGTACCCGTTTATTATGTGCCTACTCTGAAGGACTCGGAGAAGCGCTTGATAGTCGCAACCAGACTTGCACAGGCCTGATATGCGGTCTTGGGATTCTCGGGAACGGGTTCGTTCTCAAATGTAATGGTGATCTTGCCTGTCTGACCCTTGGTCTCGATGGTATGTGTGTTGTAGATCATGTTCGGATCTGCATAGATCGTGATGTGGGTCTTGTCAAAGCCGAGTGTAGCAAGACTCAGAGCTGCTGCTATATTGATATTCTGCGGAAGCTCTTTGACGCAATCCCTTGCAGGGCCGTCGAATATCAGAACAGGCTCGGTCATGTTATCCAGATCAAGATTCATCTTTTCGACATAGGGGATCTTCTTCCATGCTCTGGGGGGCTTTCTCGTGGTCATATGAACAGACTCAATGCCGGGTATCATCGCGCCCTGGAATGCGTCCAGTGCGCCGATGCCGCCGGAGGGAACGATGAGCTTGCTGCCGCTTTCCTCTGCCGCCATCTTAAAGCTCTCCAGAAGCTCGGCGTCAACAAGTGCGCCGAGGCTCATGGGGATGAAGGATATGCCCGCTCTGAGCAGACGCTCGCCGTTGGCAATGACGGAATCCTGAGATGCGCACTCGGCAACGACATCGAGGTCATAGTCGAGAAGCTGAGCGGGGTCTGTGATGAGGGGGATGCCTGCCTCGTGAACTCTGTCAACGCCCTTGGACTGCATCGTGCGGACGCAGACGACTGCAATCTCTGCATTGGGGACCTTTCCTGCCGCGAATGCATCTATGACATACTTGCCCATGGATCCGCAGCCGAGCATACCAACTCTGATTTTTTTCATTTGATTTACCTCTTTTATAAGTGATTACTGTACTGTGACTAAAGTCATCCGATTTTAACATTCTGCTCCTGAAGATATTTCAGTGCACCGGGGTGATAATCAACGCCCTGAATAGCATTTGCATTATCGGGAGTCATGTAGGAAGCAACTGCGTGTACATTCTGCAGAGAGTCGTAGCCCTCAAACAGTGTCTTGCAGATATCGTATGCCGTATCCTCGGGCAGATCCTCGGTGGTCATGAGTGCGACCCAAACTGCGAAGGTCTTGTAGTCCTCCTTAATGCTGTTGTAGGTGCCGCCGGGAATGACAGCGTCAACATAGAACGGGAAGCCTTCGGTAAACTTTGCTATCTCTTCGTCGCTGAGGTTGACGAACTTGATCTCGTTGGTGGTTTCAAGGTCGGTGAGGAAGCCTGCAGGTGCGGCGGTATTTACGATGACAGCGTCAACTGCGCCGTTGCGGAATGCTTCGGTGGTCTCTGCAAAGGAGAGGTACTGGGGCTGGATATCCTTCTCGATGTCCATGCCGAGGGTCTCGAAGATGATCTCATTGGTGGAGAGAATGCCGCTGCCGGGAGAGCCGACGGAGACCTTCTTGCCTCTGAGGTCTTCAAAGGTGTTGATATCGGAATCCTTGAGGGTTACGATCTGAATAACATTGGGGTACATAGGTGCAAGCACCTTAAGAGGAACAGGAGAGGTGAATGCGCCGGTGCCGTTGAGAGCGTCGAGGGTAACATCGAGCTGAACAACGCCCATTTCAACCTGGCCGTCAGCCATGAGGGTAACATTCTCGACAGAGCCTGCCGTGACTTCGCAGACAGTGTTGATGCCGAGCTGCTTGGTGAGAAGGTCAGCATATGCCGCACCGAGGATGTAGAAGGTACCGGAGGTGCCGGCGCCGCCTATCGAGAGGTTGGTGATCTTCTGGTCGTCCTGTCCGCCGCAACCTACAAGGCCTACGCACAGAAGGGCAACAGCCAGAAGTATGCAGCACAATTTTTTGAATTTCTTCATGGTTTCTCCTTTTTAGTTTTTTATTTTATTCTCCAATCGGACGATTGGAGTAAAGCACAAGGATTCAGCTTAATCTAACGGTGTCTTTTTTGGTCTCGATTTTCTGAATGATGAAAACTATGCCCGCAATGACAACGCCTGCTACACTCAGCCATATCTGCGGTGTTATCATCATTATGCCTGCGGCAACAAGAATAATGCTGGGTATGAGCTTGGTCCTCTTAACAAAGTAGCCGTTGATACCGGCAGAATAGAATATTGCGCCGAGAACACCTGTCACAAGTGCGATAATCGCAAGCAAGTTCGAGCCGTGGAAGAGCATCGCCGGTTCATACACGAACATATACGGCACGATGAAAGCCGGCAGTCCGAGCAGCACGGCAAAGCCCGCTGTTGGCCAGAATTTCGATTTGGCTATGCTGCAAGCGGCATACACCGCCATTGCAACGGGAGGCGTTATCATGGAGATCGCGCCGAAATAGAACACGAACATATGTGCCGCAAGGGGATCTACGCCGAGTGTAATGAGTGTAGGTGCGCCGAGTACCGCAAGAATAAGGTATGCCGGAGTGGTAGGCAGACCCATGCCGAGAAGCATACTTGCCAGCATAAGCATAACCAGGACAAGGAACATACTGTTGTTCGCTACGCCGAGCATCATGCTTGAGAACTTAAGACCAAGACCGGTGAGATTTATGACAGAAACGATTATGCCTGCGCAGGCCGTCGATGCAACGACGACAAGCGCGGATTTTGCAGCGTCAACGAATGCGGCAATAAACTCCTTGAGTCTTGCACCGCCGAAAGCAAAGCCTATAATCACTGTTACTACTACGGAGTATACGGATGCACGCATTGCGGTAAGCTGAACCACCATCAGGAGCACTATGAGAACCAGCAGCGGAAGTACCATAATGCCCTTTTCCCTCAGCATTTGCTTGATTGGAGGAAGGCCGTTTGTATCCATGCCGGAGAGATCCCTCGCCTTTGCTCTGAAGTGAACCATTGCAAACACGGATGCGTAATAGATAAGCGCAGGAATTATTGCGCCTATGGCTATCTCATAGTAGGGTATACCAAGTATCTCCGCCATTATGAACGCCGCAGCACCCATCATGGGCGGCACTATCTGTCCGCCGGTCGATGCAACCGCTTCTACCGCACCGGCAAACTCCGGCTTGTAACCGGTTTCCTTCATCAGAGGAATGGTAACAACGCCTGTGCCGGCAACATTTGCAACCGCACTGCCGGATACCGAGCCGAACAAGCAGCTGGATACGATAGCCGCTTTTGCAGGTCCGCCGGGGCTTTTACCGAGCGCCTTAAGCGCAAAATCGATATAAAACTGTCCGATGTTTGTTTTCGTCAGGAGCGCCCCGAACAGCATGAATATATAGATGTATGTCGCGGATACACCCAAAGATGTACCGAAGATGCCCTCCGTGCTCAGGGACATCTGGTTGATTATTCTTGTAACGCTGTAACCCCTGTGGCCGAGTATACCGGGAAGGGATTGTCCGAATATCGCATATAGGATAAACACTATGGCTATACCCGGGAGTATCTTGCCCGTTTTTTCCGCCGTGAATATCAGCGTCAGGATGATTATTGCTCCGCCGAACAGCAGGTCTATGTCATTCGGTCTGCCGTACCGTGAGACGATGCCCTTAAAATCGAGGAGAAAATATAGCACAAATCCGATTGCCGCAAGACACATTGCAATATACAGCGCCTTTAACAGCTTTTTGTCGGTTTTCTGGAACATCATAAGGAAGCAGACTACCATCGCAAAGCCCAGGTGTATACTCCTTTGCCACATTGCGGTCAAAACACCGAAGAATGCCGTATATAGGTGGAATAAGCCCCACGCTATACATATTACAGTCAACAGTTTTTCGGTCGAAAATCGTTTCTGCATTTTATCTCTCCTTTTGTGGGAAATGGTGAAGGATGCTTTCCTTCTGTCGGACTCCGTTGGACTTTTTCGTGTGTCGGTAGCCCTGATTGCGTATACTGTATACAATTTATTTTATCATACACAAGATTGTTTAAAAAAGCTATTGGGATATTCGATGAATTTTGTATAAATAAACTAGCTATTATTAACAAATTATCGTCATTTATATTTTATTTTGCTATATCTCTTGTTTTTTTGGCATTTGCGATGTATATTGTATACAATCGGGCGATGCGTGTTGAAGTCCCGTTGTCTACTCCCCTGCCGAGGGCAGACGAATACATTTAAAATAGTATTCGGTATAGACAGCAAGAGCTGTTTCTGCGCATCCGCCGTTCCCCACAGCAAACCCACAAATATACACCATGATAAATATTAGCAAGGAGAGATGTTCCATGATCACAAATGAGTATCTTAAAAGAGTCTACGCATCCGTAGAAAAGCGTGACCCCGACCAGCCCGAATTTTTGCAGGCGGTTCGTGAAGTGTTCGAGAGTCTTCAGCTTGTTGTCTATAAACATCCCGAGTGGGAGAAGGCAAGCCTCATCGAGCGTTTCGTAGAGCCCGAGCGTGTTGTCATGTTCCGTGTTCCCTGGGTTGACGACAGGGGTGTTCCCCATGTCAACCGCGGCTACCGTGTACAGTTCAACTCCGCTATCGGGCCTTACAAGGGCGGCGTTCGTTTCCACCCCTCTGTCAACCTTTCCGTCGTTAAGTTCCTCGGCTTCGAGCAGATACTCAAAAATTCCCTGACCACTCTCCCCATGGGCGGTGCAAAGGGCGGCTCCGACTTTGACCCCCACGGCAAGTCCGACGCCGAGGTCATGCGTTTCTGCCAGAGCTTCATGACCGCCCTGTATCGCTACATCGGGCCCGACATCGACGTTCCCGCCGGTGACATGGGCGTTGGCGGCCGCGAGATCGGCTACCTGTATGGCCAGTACCGCCGCCTGAAGGGCGTGTGGGAGAACGGCGTGCTCACCGGCAAGGGCCTGAGCTACGGCGGTTCCCTGATCCGTCCCGAGGCCACCGGCTACGGCGCTGTCTACTATCTCCAGGAAGTCCTGAAGCACGAGAACGACACCATCGAGGGCAAGCGCATTGCCATCTCCGGCTACGGCAACGTGGGCTGGGGCATCATGAAGAAGGCTGCTATGCTCGGCGCGAAGGTCACCTACTTCGCAGGTCCCGACGGCTATGTCCATGATCCGGACGGCGTCATCACCGACGAAAAGCTCAACTTCATCCTCGAGATGCGTGCCAAGGACCCGATGCACTGCAAGCCGTATGCCGATAAGTTCGGCGTCGAGTTCGTTCCCGGCGAAAAGTGCTGGGGCGTCAAGGACGTTGACGTTTACATGCCCGCTGCGATGCAGAACGACGTCAAGATGGAGTCCGCCGAAAAGATCGCAAAGTCCGGCGTCAAGTACTACATCGAAGTTGCCAACATGCCCACCACGAACGACGCTCTGAACTTCCTGCGTGAGCAGAAGCACATGATCGTCGCTCCGTCGAAGGCTGTCAACGCTGGCGGTGTCGGCGTCTCCGGTCTCGAGATGGCACAGAACTCCGAGCGTCTGGTCTGGACGGCGGAAGAAGTTGACGCACAGCTTCACAAGATGATGAAGAACATCCACAAGGTCTCCGCAGAGGCTGCTGAGGAGTACGGTCTGGGTTACGATCTGGTCGCAGGCGCCAACATCGCCGGCTTCAAGAAGGTCGCACAGGCTATGTACGAGCAGGGTGTGTTCTAATCGAACGGCTTTCCTGACATAACAATAAATCCCGCTGGCTTTCGCCAGCGGGATTTTCTTACAGAAGCGGTTCCGGCAATTGCCGGAGCCGCTTCTATTTTTTAATCGGAAAGTGCCGGAAGAAGAACCCTCCAGCTTTCCGTCAAACGTTCCACGCTGTATGCCGCGTTTGCCGGACTCGTCGACGGCAGAACCGTCGCCGGGAGCCCGGTCTGCGCCAGCTGATAGCGTTCATACAGCCGGTATGCCGTCTGTCCGTTGCAGAACACGGCATCAATCTTTGCAGCGCGCAGAATGACTCCCAGATCTGTCGGAACCACGTCGCGGATGGAACTGTCGCTCGAACCTTCGATGCAGCACGACGCAATCACATCCCAGAGCGCAATCCGGTTTGCCAGCAGCATGCTGCGCTTTTCCTCCACCATCTTTGGGCACGGCACGCCGAGCACGCCGCTGACGACCCGCCAGAACCGGTTCTGCGGATGCCCGTAGAAAAACGCAGTTTCCCGCGACTTGACCGACGGGAACGAGCCGAGAATCAGAATTTTCGATTGCTTGTCATAGACCGGCGCGATCGGATGCGTCACCTGCTCCATCAGAGGCTCTCGATCAGCGCGTCGACTGCCTCCGGCTTCGTTGCCCAGGAGCAGACAAAGCGCATTGCCTCATGATCGTCATCCACATGCCCGAACGCCTCAAAGGCAGAGTTCTTTTCCAGCTCCGCGATTTTCTCATGGCTCAGCACCACAAACACCTGATTGGTCGGCGACTGCGCATAGAGCGTATAGCCCTTTTCCTGCGCCGCCTTTGCGATGCGCTGCGCCTGTGTGACCGCGTGCCGCGCCATGTCGAGCCAGAGTCCGTCTTTGAAATAAGCGTCAAACTGCACACCAAACAAAAAGCCCTTTGCGAACATGCCGCCGCGCTGCTTGATCATGTTGCGGAAATGCGGCTTGAGCGCGTCGTTTGTAATCACGACCGCCTCGCCGAATAAAAGCCCGTTCTTCGTGCCGCCGATGTAGAAGGCGTCGCAGTATTTGCCAAAATCCGTAATATCGAGGTCGTTCCCCTGCGCAACCAGTGCTGCCGGCAGGCGCGCGCCGTCGAGGAACAGGTAAAGAGCATACTCCCGGCACACCTCGTACAGCGCTGCAAGCTCCGCCTTTGTGTAGATCGTGCCGAGCTCGGTGGCATCCGAAATATAGACCATGCGCGGCAGGACCATGTGTTCGTCCTTGCCGTCGCAGTGAATGCGCATGACCTCGCGCACCAGCGCGGGCGTAAGCTTTCCGTCCGTCGCTTCGATCGCGCAGACCTTGTGCCCGGACGATTCAATCGCGCCGGTCTCGTGAACGTTGATGTGCCCCGTCGTTGCGGCAATCACGCCCTCCCACGGGCGAAGCGCGGCGGAGATAACGATGGTATTTGCCAGCGTGCCGCCCACGATGAAGTGAACGTCCGCATCCGGGCAATCGGTCAGTTCTCGGACCGTGTCCGCCGCATGACGACAAAACGGGTCCATGCTGTAGCCGCAGGTGGTTTCAAAATTGCTGCGCGAGAGTGCTTCGAGAACGGAAGGATGCGCGCCCTCGGAATAGTCATTGCGGAACGAAATCATGATGATCTCTCCTTTTTCTGTCGTTTTACAGGCTTATCATAAGATTCTTTCCCGCAAAAGTCAACCGCATTTTCCCCGCCGCAGGCGAAGGCTTTTTTGCAGCCACTGCCGGTCCTGTGCCGGAACGGTATCCGTGAATTCCAGAAACAGCAAAAACACTGACGCAAATAATCCTGCCCGCAGAACCATCGCCGGAAGCAGTCCCCCGTCCGGCAGACAGCAGCTCCCGCCAAGCCCCGAGAGCGCGCAGAAGACGGCGCGCGGCAGAAATTTTCCGTCCAGCCGGTAGCCCGTCACGCGCAGAAGTCTGTGAAGACTGAGCCAGAAATTGACCGCGTGCGTAAAATAAAATGTCAGCACGTACGCCATCATGCCGAAGCGCGGCAGCAGCAGGTATAAAAGCGCGACGTCCAGTACCGATGTGAAAACATTGTAGCGCACGCACGCCGTCTGTTCGCCGAAGCCCTTGAGCATGCCGTCGACCATGGCGTCCAGATAGAGCATGACCACCGACGGCGCAAACACCAGAAGATAGTGCCCGCAGTCCGCGTTTTTGTAGATCAGCTGCCCCAGCCCGCCGGAAAGCGCGCCCATGAGGCATGCCGCAGCAAGCGCGAACAGCAGCCCCATCCGCAGGCAGGTGCCCGTCAGATGGTGTATGCGTGCGGTATTTTCCTCTGCGCGGCAGCGCGCCAGCTCCGGCACCAGAAGATCTGCCACGGTGTATAAAATCGCCGCTGGGAACATCAGAATCGGAAACACCATCGCGTGGATCGTTCCATACGCCGCCATCGACGCTTCCTCCGATCCACCGGCGCGCGCAAGCCCCCAGGGAATGAGAAACTGCTCCAGCGTCACAAGCCCCGAACGAAGATACGCGCTCAGCGCCAGCGGCACGCAGAGCTTTGCCATACGTGCGCGCATGCCGCGCCGGTTCCCGGCTGCAGGAACCAGCGCAAACGTCTTTTGGAGCATATGCAGCTGATAAAGCGTGCTGCCGAGGCATGCCAGCGAACTTCCCAGCACCATCGCGCAGCAAGCCTCTCCCGCGTCCTGCCCCGCGCCGGCGCGAAGCAGCACCGCCGTGAGCAAAAGCCCTGCCACCCGTTCGACCGTCTCCACCCGCACCAGCTCCCGCACCCGGTCGCAGGCGGTAAAAAAGCCCGAAAGAATCGCGCACAGGCAGTTGACCGGCAAAAATATGCCCAGCAGACGCAGCGCGCCGGACGCGCGCACGTCTCCAATCCAGTGCGCCGCAGCAGTCTCGCTCAGAAAAAACAGCAACAGCCCTGCCAACGACGAGATCAGCGCGCCTGTTTTCAGGCAGCTTTCGATTGCGCGGCGCATGCCGCCGGGGTTCTGTCTGCCGTATTCCTCGGCGCAAAGATACATTGCCGTCACGCGAAGACCCGAAAGCCCCAGCGTCATGGCAAAGCCGCCGACCGTCAGCACCAACTGCAAAAGCCCCAGCCCAGCCGCACCGACGGCGCCAGCCAGATAGCGCTGAAAAAGCATGGTCATGCCGCGCAGCAGCAGCTCAATCAGCGTCAGCAGCAGCGCGTTTGAAAGCATCGAATGATTCGGACGCAAAAAATCACCTTCCCGTCCAGCTTATGGACAGGAAGGTGGTAACAGAACCGGTCGTTTCGGTTTATTTGAGCTGGAAGGTGTAATACACCGCGCCGATAAGCTCGATGGCAATTGCCGCAAACATGCAGTAGTAGGCAAACAGCGCCGAGCCGAGCAGCAGGCACGCAATCAGGCAGCACGCCAGCACCGTGCAGGCGACATACAGAACCGTCGGGTTGAAGCGGACCGGGAAGACGGCATGCTTTTTGCCGAACAGGCAAATGCGGCCTTTGTCCTTTGCCGCACGGTTTGCAAGCAGCGCAACCACCGCCAGCACCAGCACCACAACCGCCGCCATAACAGCTGTTCTCGCGTTGAGTCCGAGTCCCTTGGAGTAGAAATAGAAGCAGAAGCCGGAGACAATTGCCGCGACCGAGAAGCAGAAAAACTCGCTGCGGTACAGACAGTAGATGATGTACAGGCAGTAGACCGCCGCATGCGCCATGTAAAGCGCCGTTGCATGTTCGGTCCAGAAATAGCGCAGATCGAGCGCGCACGCCCCCACAAGCGCCGACAGGACGAACACATACGGGAAGATCCCGCGGAACTTTTTGCCGCGCAGCAGCACATATGCCGCGGCGGACACCGCACACAGCACCGCGCAGAGCTTCCAGCAGATCTGGCTGGCGCGGTAGACGGCGTCGAACGTATTCATGACCGCATAGATCTCCAGCACCCGCTGCACTGCGAGCATGGAAAGCACCATCATCACAAACGCTGCGCCGACCTTGACGATCGTCAGATCGCGCGGCTTATTCTTCACATTGGATTTTGTCGTATTACCCATGTTTTTCATCCTTTACCGTCACACTCTAATCCAGCGCGCCCGCCGCGTACAAAACAGCCGTCAGCGCGCAAAGCGGCGCCGTCTCACAGCGCAGAATCCGCGGACCGAGAGAGCAAATCTTCATTCCGTTCTGCCCGGCGAACGCGACCTCGTCTTCGGAAAAGCCGCCCTCCGGACCTGTCATAATACTGACGCTCTGATACCCTCCGGCGCTTAAACACGCGCGAAGCGACTGCGTCTTTTCGTTTTCATAGGGAAACAGCGCCAGTTCGCGCTCCGCCGCTTCCAGAACCGCCTCGCGGAACGAGCGCACGGCGCGCACCTGCGGAATTCTTCCGCGCCCGGACTGCTCGGCAGCCGACGCGGCAATTTTCTGCCAGCGTTCGAGCTTTTTGGCAAGCGTCTTTTCATCCAGCCGTGCCACGCACCGGCTCGACGGAAACGCGACAATCTCACCCGCGCCCAGCTCCGTCGCCTTCTGAACGACATGCTCCAGCTTTTCCGCCTTGGCAAACGCCATATAGACGCTGCAAAAAACGCCCGGTTCCGCGCGCGACGGCGCTTCGCTCTGCACAACCAGAGAAACCTGCTCCGGCGCAATATCGCTGATCACGCACTGAAAGTCCGTTCCCTTTGCGTCGCAGACCGTAACGCTCTCGCCGGCTTTGAGCCGCAGCACTCTGGCATGCGCCGCATTTTCCCCGGTCAGGACCAGGAATCTCGCGCCCGGCGCAGCCTCGGGAGCAAAAAACTTTGGCATCGCGCCTTCCTGCCTTTCCCATAGACGATCATTTTGTATTATAGCAGACCCACGCCCGATGCGCAAGAGAAAATGTCATCCAGAAAAGAAAAGTCGAAAATTTTAGTTGACAAATCAGCATCTGGCGGTTATAATAACTGAGCATTGAAGATGCAATGCGAGAGTGCTGGAATAGGTAGACAGGCACGTTTGAGGTGCGTGTGGCAACAGTCGTGTGAGTTCAAGTCTCATCTCTCGCACCAGAGAAACCACGTTAAAAAGTTTCGTAAGAAGCTGCTTGACGTGGTTTTTCTTTTTGTTTTGCTATCAAAAGATTGCAGTTTCAAAATGCGCACCTGTCCCGTGGGTGTTATTTGGGTGTTATGGGCTGAAAAACAGCCGTTTCGATGAAAAACCCGCTCCAAATCCGGAGCGGGTTTTTGCCGTATTTGGGCGGCGCGTGTCCAACTTGGACACCGCCATTTTAGAGCGTTGCGCAGCGGAAACCCGTCACGCACGCTTTGCCGTCTGCTTCCTCGCTGCCAGAAGATCGCCCACGCCGTCGCTTGCCCGCGCTCTGGCATCGTCAAACGTGTGCGCATAGAGGTTCAACGTCGTGCTGGTCTTGGAGTGCCCGAGATTTGCTGAGACTGTCCGTGCGTCCGCGCCGGAGACGATCTGCAAGGTGGCGTTCAGGTGTCGGAAGTGATGCACCCCGTAGAACGGCTGATCGGTGCGCTCGCAGAACCGCTTAAGCCATGTATACGGCGTGTTCGGGTGCATAGGCTTACCGTCCTCGCCCGTAAAGAGCCGCCCGGAATCGTGCCATTGATCGCCGTAGGAAAGTCGTGTCGCGTTCTGATCGGCTCGGTATGCCCGCAGAACGTCGAAAACCACCTGTGGCAGTTTGAGCGTTCGGCGGCTGCTGGCCGTCTTTGGCGTGTCCGTATAGAGCCCGTCCGTGGGATTATACTGCGATTCCCGGCAAACCGTGATAATGCGGTTATCAAAATCAATGTCTGGCCATTCAAGCCCCAGAAGTTCGCCGCGCCGCAGGCCGCTGTAGATCGCAAGCACACAGAACGCCTTCCATTGCAGCGGCGCTGCATCCAACGAATCCACGAACGCCTGCGCCTGCTCCAGCGTCATAACCTCGCGCTCGGCTGCGTCTGGCTTTGGCAGCACGACGTTTTTACAAGGGTTCTGCTTCAACATACCCATGCGGACGGCATATTGAAACACCGAGGAAACATAGGACAGATAGTTTTTGATTGTCTTCGGCTTGAGCCCGCCGCCCGTGGTCTTGTTTACCCCGTCTTCTCCAAGGTTATTAACGAACCTTTGCATATGCCGTGTCGTGATCTTGTCCATGCTCAGATGGCCGAGCGCAGTGTCTGCGCGGGGCGCGTATTTGCGCATCCGTTCGATGCTGCTTTTCTTCATGGTCTTTTCGGCGTACTCCTTGAGCCATTGCGCCGCAAAGACAGAAAACTTGATATTGCCGGAAATAGAGCAGCTGTCACATTCCTCTTGAAAGCGCACAAGCGCCGTTTGCAGCTCCTTCTCTGTCCGCTTCGCAGACCATCCCGGTTCAGGCCTCCAGCTTTTCGAGCGGGTGATCTGCTTCCCGCTCGCATCGTATCCACAGGAAGCGCGCAGCCGATAGCCGTCCTTCCTCTTCTCAGCGTAAGCCATATAGCTTCACTCCCGTGTGCCGCTCTGATTGGCTGTGTCCAAGTCTGACACGGCTAGATCATCCAGCGATTTATGGAATAAATCGGGCGAGACGTTAAGCGCTTTTGTCAACAAATAGGTAAAGTGCTGCTGTGCCTGATATAAGCTATACTGAAATACCGCCTCGCCAGATAAAACAGCAAGACGTGCGCTGCTCCCCGTAGTCTCGAATTTCTTATTTGCATCTTGTGCCGCTTCAAGCACAGGTATGGTGACAGAAGACACTGTTTCGGGGTCTAACTCGACCGTTCCCACGCGCTCTTTTGAGAAAGTCTTAGCCGCTCTGCTCAAATCGGCAATGGTATACAACAGCCAGCGTAAAAGCTCGGGCTGTTTTTTTATAATCGCATCTATTTCCGTTTTTACCCCATACGGCAGTTGCTTCATAAAATCAATCGTGAAGTCCGACAAGCCCGTTAAATCAGCAAGATTCATTTCTCGCCGCCTGTCCTTTGAAACTCCAAGAAGAAAATCACAGGAAACATCAAAGAAATTCGCTAGCTTTACCACGATCTCTTTGTCGGGAGCTCGGGTGCCTCGCTCATAGTTTCCAAGTGCCGATTGTGATATGCTGATCTTCTTTGCGAGTGCTTCTTGGGAAAGCCCCGCACTTTCTCTTAACATTTTCAGTTCGTTCCACGGCATGGTGCTACCTCCTTTTGATGGTATTAAAATAGCACAGATAAGCACGTTTGTCAATATAGCATATTATTATTAAAAAATAGACTTGACTTTTACGCAATCAAGTGCTATGCTCGATTCAGCACAAAATTAAACTGATATAAATTCAATTACATTTGGAGGTATCATATGATTATTGCAAAGGAAAACAGCCTGACAAGAGCCCGTATTATTGCCGGGTTTAGCATTGCGGAATTAGCCCGCATTGCGAATGTGAACCACTCGATGATCTGCCGCGCCGAAGCTGGAAAAGGCGTGCGCCCGGAAACTGCAAAAAAGGTTTGCGACGCGCTTCATTCCAGCTTTGATGATTTATTTCTGATCGTAAAAAAGGAGGAAGCATAACCATGTGTCTTCCGAGAATGAGAACCGCCGAAGGAGTGCTCCAGCAGCTGCAAGCGGATGACCCCGGAACGCAAATGACGTTGTGCTCTATCCGTAAGATCATCCGTTCCGGCGCTGTCCACGTCGTACCGTGCGGAAGGAAGAAGCTTGTAGACTATGACTGCTTCCTTGCGTATCTACAGAGCGGGCAGACCGCTGCGCCCGCTCTGGTGGGCGGTATCCGGCCTCTGCCCGAGCGGGTATGAAGGAGGGCGCTGTATGAAGGTAGGAACGGAAAAGGCCGCTATGGGCGCTGTAGAGGTCGGTGTAGCCTGCTGGCTCACGAAGTATAACCAGCTCGGCGCGCGGCTCTTCATCTCATCGGCAGCAGAAGGGAAAGCCATAGAGTGCTATAAAAAGCTGTCCGCCGAGGCCATCTGTGCTGTGAACCAGCCGTTTACGGCAGCGCTGGAGGCCGCAATCTATCGTGCTTTCTGCGAAAAGGAATTGCCGAAGCTGCAAACGCTTGACGCTGTTTTCCCGGGCGCACCCTGTACGCAATGCGTCAAGCGCTGCATGGAACAATCAGTAAAGGAGATATGCACATGAGAAAAGCTTGGTTCAAGCTCACAAGAAACGCAACCGGAAGACAGCTTCTTTGGGAGCTCGTCACCACGGAGAGCGGCGCGAGTGGTTACCGTACTACAGGCCGCATCAACCTAAAACGCCACCAGATGAAAAACCTCACCCATGTCTCGGTCGAAGATATTGAGCGGAAAGCGTGGGACATCATTTCAAGCGGCGTTCCATACCTGAGCCCACGTCGATTAACCGATGAAGCATATCCCGTTATCGTTGGCGCTGTCCGGTTTTTCCTCGGGGGTTCTGATGCTTCACAAGAGCGCCCGCCGCTGTATGCCCCGGACTGGGAGGCCTTAGCCGCGCAGTATGGCGAAAATATTTAGAAAAGAGGTCGCGGGGAACCTTGTGCGCGCCTGCTGCTTCACCATGCCGCTTCCCCGCGATACCGCCTTAGAGCGGGCAGAGAAGCAGAAGATGACCAGCGCCGCGCGTGCGCGGATGAACGTCAAGACCTCATGGGAGAAGTGCCGCCTGACCGCAGCGGCGAACTTCGGCGCGGGTGATCTCTTTGTGTCCCTTACCTACGACGAATCGTCCCTGCCCGCTCATCGGGAGGAAGCCACAAGCAAAATGGCAGGCTTCCTCCGGCAGCTCAGGGCGGCGTACAAGCGCGCAGACGCGCCGGAGCTCAAATACCTGTACGTCACAGAGCACAAGCACGGCGAAGGCCGGTGGCATCACCACGCCTTTATCAGCGGCAGCCAAAGCGCGGGTGAGCTCATCCGCTCGCTATGGACATACGGGAACATCGATATAAAACCCGTTGACCCCTTGCAGCTGGTAGACCTTGCAAAATACTTCTGCAAGGAATCCGTAGATGAGCAGCGCAAGGTCGGCAAGCGTCTATGGACCCCCTCAAAGAACCTCAGTAAGCCGAAAATCGAACGGCAATATGTAAGCGATGATTTCACCTTAACCGTCCCACCGGGCGGCTATCTGATCGAGAACCCAAGCAGCCGCAACAACTACGGCGAGTTTTCCTATCTTGAATACTGGCAACCGGGCAGCGCAGAAAACGCTGTCATATAAGGTGTGCAGCCTGCTTTTTGTGCAGGTTGCACAGCGAAGGGCGGGGCCCTTAAGGGCCTTGGACCTTAGTATATCTAATCGACAGAGGGTGTAGAAAATAAACGGACGGGCGCAAATCGCAGCTCGTCCGTGGTATAATTGCCATAACAGGCAGGCGCGGCGCGCGCAGGGTATCCCCCCCCTCGACCTGCCCCACCCATGT